>Ga0306906_1000752_pt1 | contig 11351 bp, 20 predicted proteins | sample AntRauTorcE11897_FD_190405 | JGI IMG/M metagenome (GOLD analysis project Ga0306906, IMG submission 190405) | Saline lake microbial communities from Rauer Islands, Antarctica - Metagenome Torckler E11 #897 (v2) (version 2) | ecosystem: Environmental > Aquatic > Non-marine Saline and Alkaline >...
CGGATCGTTGTGAAAATATCGACGCAGACATCGACGAAGCAATGTTAGGCATGCGGACACAAGACTTACGTCCTATTAACTGTCGCGAACGTCTGCAAGCAGAGGGCCAGGCGTACCCCAAGAGTGGTTGCAATGCTTGTAAGAAAAACGTCTTTCAGGCTTGCCCACACGAAACCAAACAAGGTTAAAATGAACTCACTAGACACAGCAATTGAAGCTAAGATTACCAAAGAAAAATGCACATACGCAGACAAGTACAAGAGTATAGTGATGCCCACTTGTGAGTGTCGTATGTGTTGGGATCGCTGGCGTGAACAACAGTTATCTCGAGAAGTATAAAAAGGTTGACAAACTGCTCATTAGACACTATACTTGTTGACTTGCATGATAAATAGTCACACAAATTAAAAGGACAAGGTATAGTAATGGGAACGTTTTTAGCAGTATTTGGTGCGGGTCTTTTACTTTTTGGAGTGCAAACGATAGCAATGCTGTCGATTGATAAACACTACAAAGACATCGACGAAAAAGACCGCGAGTACCACAGAAATCTTATCAGAACTAGAAGTATTTGATAAGTAAAAGTATAGCTGTATGAAGTGAACCGAAAGGTTTCTGGACTCGGGTTCGACTCCCGAATCCTCCACCAAAAGAGTTCTTCCTGGCCAGCGGAAGTGCAGATTCAGCCCGCGGAGGGTGAGAACTTTTTTGATGGGGGATAACTGGCGATCGACAGGAATACAATTAGGGTAATGGACAGCTCGGTAGGCGATGACCGTAAATCAAGCAAAACTTGGAAATGACGAAACTTCATTTACCACAGAACTAACAGTAGAAGGTCTTTTCGAAGATCAGCTACTAGCTGCTTAATAACCAGCAAGTTCGGGGATATCACTATCCTGCAACAGAAAAGTGATAAAAAGAGCACTTCGGTGCTCTTTTTTTATGTCTCATAAATACTGTACCCGCAACAAAGGAGGCAGGAATGTACGAATATAGATGCGTTTTAGATAGAGTAGTGGACGGCGATACGGTCGACGTAGACATTGATTTAGGATTTGGCGTTTGGCTTAAGAGCCAACGAGTACGCCTGTCAGGAATTGACGCCCCAGAGACACGCACACTAGACGATGTTGAAAAGATATTCGGTTTTGCATCCAAACAGCGTGTGGTAGACTTGGTTTCACTAGAAGGGTTGATTCTGCACTCACAAAACTTCGAAGGCAAGTTCGGACGCATCTTAGGCGACTTTGAAATCCAGGGCGAAGACAAGCTGCTAACAGACATCTTGTTAACGGAAGGCCACGCTATCAAATACGGTCTAGACGATCGCGAACAAGAAAAGGCGTTTGTCTCTGCTCGTGAAAAACTTATCGAAGCAGGCAAGGTTTCCTTACCAAAATAGATTGACAGACTATACAAAGAGTGTATACTGTGTACTTAACGTAATAAGAGGTACGCAGTATGTCAATGCATCTAGTCCAAGGTATGTCGTCTGTCAAGACAACTAAGCCTAAGGCATCTAAACTAACCAAAGCAAAACACAAAGAAATCAGTGACCAGTTAGCCAAACTCAATCGTGAGCTCAAACAACAAGGCCGTCACAGCGAACGATTGTCGTTTGACGAGTATCTTGACTACCTACACGGTAAGCCCAAGGCCAAGAAGGCGACTCCTGTGCAGCGCAAGAAAACGTCCACATATCGTCGCGAGACAGCAGAAATTCCCAGCCTAGATACAGGTGCTGGCGTAGCTACTAAGCAGGAGCCCAAAAAGTATACAGGCACACTTGTCAAGGGCATCAGTCAGACACACAAGAGTAACGCTGTTCCTGTTATCAGTGATGAAGAGATTATCGATATCGCACGTATGCGCAGAGGTTAAGATGAACGTACTAAAGAAGATCGGCACAGCTATACTAATCGTCTTGTTTTCACTTGCATCTACTTTTGCCATCCTGGTAATTGCATCACAATCTGTGAAAGCCGACACAGTACTTGTAACTTCACCTATTGTCGGTAATCCTGCTATTGTTAATTCAGAAGCAGGCGAGTGCATGGCGTTAAACGTATACTACGAAGCTCGTTCAGACAACATGGCGGGCAAGTACGCTGTTGCCGACGTTGTGCTCAACCGTGTAAACGACAGTCGCTATCCTAATACAGTGTGTGATGTTGTAAAACAGGGCAGACTGGGCAACCCTCCTGGTAGCGAAGTTAAACGCAATATGTGTCAGTTCAGCTGGTTTTGTGACGGCAAGCACGACAACCCAGCAGACGAAGACAGTTGGCAGAAAGCACAAATTGTAGCCTACAATATCATGCAGCACAAGAAGTTTCGTGGTATCACTGAAGGCTCTACTCATTATCACGCTTCATACGTAACTCCTGATTGGGCTGAAACAATTGAGCTCGTCGGAACTATTGGACAGCACATCTTCTACCGCTGGGAGTGACTCATAAGCATTTAGAGATCCTCTATATGATAAATATAGAAAAGGATCTCTAAATGTTTATTGGAATACTCGCACTAATTACAGCTCTAGCTATATCAGCAGTAGCTATATATTATTCAGTAGCAGGACTCGTTGCTATATTTGCTGCGGCAGCTATACCTATTATGATAATGGGAGGTGTGCTTGAAGTCAGCAAGCTAGTAACAACCGTATGGCTACACCGCAATTGGAATCTTGCTACTTGGTGGCTCAAGACTTATCTGTCAACCGCAGTTGTTGTGCTGATGTTTATTACTTCGATGGGTATCTTTGGGTTTCTATCAAAAGCACATATTGAACAAACCGCGGGCGTTGAACAAGATCAAGCTCGAATAGAACAAATCACTGAACGAATTGAATACAATACGTCAGTGATAGAATCTGCTGAGAATAAGATCAACGAGTTACAAAACTCAGGCTCAACTGTGGAAACAAACATACGCGACCAAGTTGAACAGGCACAAGATAGAATAGACACTGCATACGATCGTGTTAAACCTGCTATCCAAGAACAGCGAGAGCTTATTGCTCGACAAACAAACCTGTATCAAACACAGATAGACACTATAGATGAGAATCTACAAGAGCTTAACGAGTTTATCAGAAATGATGAAATCCGTAAAGCCCAAGCCATAGTTGGAACTGTCGTAGACGGTGTTTATGGTACACAAACTGCTGAAGCTTTTAGAAATTATCAACAAGCGCAGGAACAGAAGCGCGATGATTTAGTCAGCAAGTTAGAAACCTCCCTGAACAATAATTCAATAGTACAACGTGCCCGCAGCGAAATCGAAAACCTACAGCAACGTGCTGACAGACAAGTAGCCGACGCAACAGCAACAATCGAGCGCCTGCGAAGTCGTCTCAACAACAGCACAGACAACAATATCGAAACGCTGATCGAACAACAAAACCAGCGTATACAAGAAGCTGGCTCGCAAGTCGAAACACTAACAGATACTAAGTTTGAGCTCGAATCAAGCTATCGTGAATTAGAGGCGGAAGTGGGTCCTCTACGCTTTATTGCAGAATTTGTTTACGGTGATCAAGCCGATGCAGCTCTGCTAGAAAAAGCAGTGCAGTGGATCATTTTGATCATTATTTTTGTGTTTGATCCGTTAGCTGTATTGCTACTGATTGCAAGCCAGTATAGTATTGAAGGTGCTCGCACTAAAAATAGACGCAAAGAAGATTTTATGGCCGAGGTTACCAGCGAAGGCGACCCAATGAACCCCGATAATAGAGCGTCTCAAAAGGCGTTCGAAAAAATAATCGACATAGCAAATACTCGTGTCGAAGAAGAGGCTAACGAAGAAGAATCAGAAGAGCAAGATAAAAAGGACGAGGAATATAACCCAGAGCGAGCAGCTCAATACGCAGAAAAAGAAAAAGACGAAGAGTTCGTAAACAAAAAGACCCAGTGGAAGACAGATCACCCAGACGAAACCTTAAAACACTACAAAAGAATGTACATCAACGGTACAATAGACTCACTTCCTTGGGAATAATAACCGCACACTGATATATACTTTAACAACAAAAGGTATATCAGTGTGCCCAAACTAAATTTAATAACACCTCCAGATAAACTGTTTAACGACTGTATTACAATTACAATGATCTATCCATCGGCGGCTCTCAAAGACGAGATGCAGTCTGTTCTTCATACTCAAGAAACGGATATCAATGTATATGTATACGAGTTAGATGAACACGAGCAAAACCTAGACTGGCTTCTTAGCGTATGTCGTATGTCCGACTATGTGATACTTGACCTAGACAATAGCTCGCAGCAAGTTCGTATGCTGGCCAGTTATCTTATATCAAAATCAAACACTTATTGGTTGACAAACTCGCCAAACTCAGTGTACACTATGTTGAGTGTAAAACAAATTTACAACTTAGATTTTCTCAAACAAGAAGGTAAACTTAATGAGTAACGGAAGAACTAACAGATTTGACAAGAACGCAGCAGTGAAAGTCCAAGGACTTTCAGTTGAAGTTCGCAACGGCGATGTAAACAAAGCCTTGCGCCGCTTCAAAAAGAAAGTGCAAGAAGACGGCTTGCTACAACGCTTGCGTGAGAAAGAGCATTACGAGAAGCCAACGACAAAACGCAAGAAGGCAAAGGCAGCAGCTCGTTCAAGACATCTAAAAAGCCTCAAAAAAGTAACTGACAAGTAATTGTCAATGATAAATAAAAGTGGATGCCGAAAGGGTCCACATAATAAATCTTGCTTAATAAAGGAGAAATCATATGACAAGAACAACCACTCTAGACCTGCCTTCACTACATCGCTCAACTGTTGGCTTCGATCGTCTCTTCGACGAGCTCGGACGACAGTTCACGAATTCCTCACACTCAGGATATCCTCCGTACGATGTAGTACAGGTGTCAGAAGACGAGTATACTGTTTCACTTGCAGTAGCCGGATTCACCATGGATGAACTAAGCGTAGTTAAAGAAAAGAATACGCTTCGCATCGAAGGTGAAGCCCAGAAGAGCGATACAGAAGTAGAGTACTTACATCGTGGCATAGCTAAGCGTAACTTCAGCAGAGAATTTACGCTTGCAGATCACGTAGAAGTAGTGGAAGCACATCTTGAGTTGGGCATGCTAGTAGTGCGCCTAGTAAGAGAAGTGCCAGAAGCTGCAAAGCCTAGACAGATTAAGATCACATCTGCGGATGCCGGTAGTAATCTCTTAGGTAATGAAACAGAGTAAACTCACGGGGGAGTTACGCTCCCCCTTCTTACTATACAGGACTAGAAATGAGTACAGATACAGATATTAAAATCGACGAGAAAATTAAGCAAAAGGTAAAAGTACCTAGCAAATACAAAGTAATTTTTCTTAATGATGACAAAACTCCCATGGAATGGGTCATTCGATTACTAACCGATCTGTTCAAGCATAGTATAACTTCTGCTACGCAGATTACTATGACCATCCATAACGAAGGCAGTGGAGTTGTTGGCACTTACTCGCATGAAGTTGCAGAGCAAAAGATGGAAGAATCTATGTCTGCTAGTCAGAAGTATGGATTTCCTCTGCAAGTTACTATTGAAGAAGACGAGTAATGTGCTGTCTTGTATCGTAGTGTATCGACTCGCAAAGAATAAATACAACAATACATTGATACAGGACTTCCTATGAGATTTTACGAATTTAAGACCGTTTTTAAGAAAAACAAGTTATCTGAAGACGCTATAGATCCCGATGCTTTACCAAGCAGTACTATGACTGCCGCGAAATTATTTCCTAGAGGGCAAGACAAATACATAAAAAGTATTGCTAAAAGTATTCAGAAACGCGCAACTTTTATATTTCAACGCAGCAAGAACGAAGGTCCTGCGGTCGGTGAAATAAAAGAAATCAGGGTAGACGACAAACCTATAAGCGCAGAAGACTGGGAAGCCTGGGCTAGTAATCCGGAAGTTGACAAAAATGCTGTAATGAAGACTAAGTTTGTAGTCGACGGTGAAGAATTCGAACCTAACAAAATGTATAAGAGTGAAGCTGTTACTGGTCTAAGTATCAACAAAGGTGATTTGACTGAAGTGATTCTTGGCGCAGCACTAACCGCAAAATACTATCGCGGAGGGGCAAACGTCAGTGCAAGTGATATAGTTGGATTCATGCAAGACGTTGTCCAAAACCAAAAGGTTACAGTAGAAACCAACTACAACACTGCTGGAATAAAAGAAGACCAAGTAGAGTTTTTCCTAACACTAAATGCAGCGTCTATGGCTGGCATTAAAGCCTGGCTGCAAGAACCAGATCCTATGAGTTCAAGTATCAAAGATTTTGAAGTAGTAGCTAAGCGAGGTGTTGATCCAAAGCTGATTAAAGAAGTACAGGCGCTAGTTAAAGACGGAGCACAATACGCTAACGCAAGTAAGCAGATCGAAGTAGCAGTAAATAAAGCCAAAGCTGACCCGAACAGAAATCTTGTCGAAATCCTTTCGGACGGCGGAGACGCTAGTCAGCAATCAATAACCAAAGTTGACTTAAAAGTAATGTTTGACGGCACTCCGACTCGTTTGTTAAGTATTAAGTCAGGCACAGTCGGGCAGTTTGGACAAGAAAGCGGAGCGTCATGGGAGGCTGCAAAACGCTTCGTAGACACCACTTTGCAAATAGATCTTCCAGACAACCTAAAAGAACAGTTTGGGTTCAAAGATCCAGAAGGCACAAGAGATAACAGCTATCTAAAATACAACTATGGCGCAGGTCCATTTGCAAAGCTGTACAGCTACATAGAAAAGAAAGTAAAAGAATATACTGAAGGCAACAATACTCGAAAGGAATATAACCTAGTACAAATAGTGTACGATGCTATTAACTACCACGCAACCAAAGGCGAGGAAGGCGTCACTATGGTTATACTGTCTCCTTCTGCAAAGATAGCATACAAAGAACTAGCGTTTGATGCACGTTTGTTACAAGCTCTTGAGCTTTACGACTTGCACGTTGTTAACCATCCTGGAAAAGCAAACCATCAGCTTGTAGTATATGGTACGCTAATTGGCAGCGAAGCTAAACAAGAACTTGGTGCAAACGCAGACAAGTTGCCAGCGAGCTCTAAGCTATTCCAGCTTAGATCAGCGATGCAAGGTGGCGCCGTGCGTAACGTTATAGAAATGGGTCCGCTATTAAAAGAATTAGCAGATATTGAAAAGTTAGCTAAACAAGATAGCAAGGCATCCGAAGAACCAACAGCAGAACCAACAGCAGAACCAACAGCAGAACCTCAAACAACAGACGAGCCTGCTGATCAGCCTGAACAAAACGACACAGACGATCGTTCGTTCTAACTTACAGCGTCCTAGGACGCTGTACACCCTTCCTTTATCCCCTTGATTTATATAGTATTCATTTTCAGGTTGACACTGCCTAAAATCTGTGCTATCATATACATATGAGTAAATACTATTATGACTAATACAAACGACAAACACGAATTTTCTTTCGACGAAGTATTCCAAGAGATTCCCGGCGATAAGGAAAACATCAACATGACGATTCCGCCCAGCATCATGGAAAAAGCAGACATCAAAGAAGGTGACACTGTACGTGTTACTATGGGCGACTACGGACAAGTCTTAATAGAAAAGGTAGAAAATGGCGAAGAATAGTGATTTACTTGAGATGGAAGGCGAAATAATTGACGTCATGCCAAACCAAATGTTCAAAGTAAAACTAGCAGACAACGGGCATACTGTTGTCTGCTACACAGGTGGCAAGATGCGACAGTTTAAAATTAGGCTAGTAGCAGGCGACAAGGTAAAAGTTGAGATTTCGCCCTACGATCTAAGCAAAGGCCGCATAGTTTTTAGAAAATAGGTTGACAATGCTGTACTAGTGTGCTAAACTAAGACTTAGAATGAGGAAATTCAATGATAACAGCAGTTGGTGGGAGTTCTTTACAGAAGCGTCGTGCAAAAAGCATGGTAGAGTATTGTATAGAATCTTTAATGCCAAGGTTAGAACACAAACTTGACATTAGAGTAGAGCTAAAAACTAGCAAAGGTGGATTGAACGGCAACTTAGGCACCTGCATGTGGGAAGATACAAATGATCGTCCTAGAATGTTTGTAATTGAGGCATCGTCAAGCGTAAACATGCGAACGCTGCTGATTACAGTAGCACACGAAATGGTACACGTAAAACAGTTTGCACGAAACGAACAAAAGCACATGCTAATGGCTAATAAAGTCAAGTGGATGGGCAAGACTGTAGATATTGACAGAGTAGACTACTGGGAGCTTCCCTGGGAAATCGAGGCGCACGGTAGAGAAACAGGGTTGTTCATTAATTGGTGTATTGCTAACAAGGTAGAACACCGTCAATGGACACTAGATAAGAACGAGCTCTAGGAGAACACCATGATCAACGTCGAGCAAACTGACAAAAGTATTCGCGAGATATTGGAGTCAAATGAGGTAGACACAGTAATACAGAGCTGCAATTGCTTCCATATCATGCAAGGTCCTGTAAGCAACACTCTAAATGAGCTTACGAACGGTGAGGTTGCGTTACTAGATAAAAGTATATCGCCTTACGGAGATATCAACAAGCTCAGTGACTGGACAGGCAAGAGCTACACCGTAGCCGGCAAGGAAGTAGATATTTTTAGCTTGTATACCCAATACACGTTGCCCTCACAAGGGTGCGAAACAATACACTGGGTTAGCATACACGACGGTCTGTACGACATAATCGAAGGAGTTGAAAGTGGTAGTGTTGTAGCTATACAAAACGCAGGAGTTGACGCTGCATCATCTGCAGAGTTTATCGTTCTTCTTAGTAAATTAGCAAAGAAATACGACAACGATTTACCCGACGTAGACGTAAAGGTATTTGACCATTGAGCAACGAACACATAGAATTATGCGACTGCAATAACGATATCAGCGGATATCAGCGAATAGACAGCATTTATCCTTGCAACCGAGAAAGAACTAAATGGCAAGCACATTGCGCTGTAGATAACGGCGGATGCGGCAGAACAGTGTATGCCGTCTCTGTTGAACTTGCAATCGCTCGTTGGAACAACGGCGTTTGCGACGAATATATCATATAACCAAAAGAGAGATAACAATGTTAAAGAATCTAGCAGAAAACGCACTAAAGAATTTCGAAAATGGATACGACAGCTTTATGCGATGGGTTGACGAAACTGTAGAGGATGCCGAAGTACACGAAGATCCAACAGACGCCGACCTTGCTATGGCATTCCGCGAGCTCGGAGCATTGCGCAGACAAAATGCTGCACTCAAAGACACAATTGAAGCACAGCGTCAGTGGACTGCAACAGCAAAAGAACAAGCAGGCTACGATCAGAACGTGTCATTTGACACAGTGTTTGATGACCTGTTGTCGTTCTACAAAAACGAAGCCGGCCTCTAATATGCCAACCAAAGACGAACTAAAGGCAACTAATCTTGCCCTTATCACTGCCCTTGATGAAGCTATCTCTGAGTACGAGTATACTCTAGAGTACAAGAGTGACTACCTTGTAGAGAAGCACAAGGACCGTGAGACAGTTCAAGAACTAAAAGACACGCTCGAAGCTGCCAAAAGCAACGGGCGTAAGATCTTCAAATATCTACAAGCTGATACTATAAAAGCACTCAAGTTTCCTGTTGAACTACGCAAGATGTGGTCAGGCGGAGAAGTGCAGGATTGGCTGACCCGGCAAGCAAGTCAACGAAGAAAAGGTTGACACCCTCCTGAACTGAGTATATACTGTAGTTCTAATGATGAGAGAACTACTATGAAATTTAACACTGCGCTCTTACAAAGTCTAAGCAACCCTGAACTACTTAGAATGGTCTACGGTGCCGAATCTGTTCCGCAAGAGATTGCACAAGAACTAGTGAGGCGATTTGACAAACTAGTCACATCTGGACAGATTCCAGATAGCCCAGATAGCTCAGAAGGTTACGAAGATGAGCTCCAAGAGAAAGAAGACGAAATCTCAGATATGCGTGAGCAAATTCGCCATGCAATTTCCAATCTTGAGGACATTTAGTGCGTTGGTTCAAGTGTAAACACCCGTTTAGCAAACTTGCTATAACCAAAGCTGAGACTGAGGCAAGGATCGACGAAGATTTTCAAAGCGTCGAATACCATTTCAAGTGCATCAAGTGCAGTGAAGAGTTAACGCTAGGATACACACGATGTACAGGCGGTGTTGAAGTAATGCTAGCAAGACAGCATCTGCAGAAAATAGAACAAATGAGGAAAAGTTAATGACCACTGAACGAGAACTAAAACAAGCAGAAGAGCTGATTGCTCAAGCAAAAATAAAATCAGCAAAGGCAAGTCGTACTGCCAAGCACACGGGCATTGCATTAATTCTAGTAATGGCTATTCTCTTCGTCGTGCTGTAATGGCTAGCAAACGAGAAGAAGAGGAAGCAATAAAAAGATTACTTGAACAAGAACAGAATCCGTACTCCTGGGGTACAGGTAAATGGCTTCTACTTACATTAACTGTAATTATTGTCCTGGGATTTTTCTTAGGGTAAGGAACTAAAATGGATCCAGCATTAGCATACTTTCTAACTACATTTGGCATGAGCCTGTTTGGATATATTCTTGGCTACAACACAGGACGTAACAAGGGTTACGTCGAAGGATGCAAAAGGAACAAAAGATGAACGTAATCTCAAAAATCAGGCACGGCAGTCATCTGTATGGCTTGAGTACAGAAAATAGTGATGTTGACTACAAAGGCATCTTTTTGCCCACGTTAGACGAAATGGTAACAATGACTGCTAGTCATGAAATTCGTCATAGTACAGGACCAAAAGACAGTAAGAACTCTGCAGGTGACGTCGACACAGTTTATTTTAGTCTACAAAAATTTATCAAGATGGCTTGTGATGGCGAGACCATTGCACTAGATTATCTCCACTGCAACGACGAAAATCTGTTGGAGACTGGTCCTGTGTGGCAGGCGCTTGTAGCAAATCGCAGCAGGTTCTACACCAAGAATATGAAAGCGTTCTTGGGCTACTGCCGCAAGCAGGCGTCCAAATACGGTGTAAAAGGCACTCGTCTTAAAGCTATGGAAGAAGTTTTAGAGGCGTTAAAGGCAGAGCTGTCTAAAGATCCAGAGGCACGTATGGACGTTGCTGAACCTAGCTTGCGCAAGGTAGAAGCAGCTAACCCAGACAACGTAGCAGTAAAGGACGGTTTCTATAAAGGAAGCAAGCGGGTAGAAAAGAAAATCGTAGAAGTGTGCGACGCCAAGTACGATTTTACGTGCTCCGTGCAATATGTTGTCACAGCTCTGCAGAAGAAATACGACGCTTATGGGCATCGTGCTATTCAAGCCAAGAACAAC
>Ga0306906_1000760_pt1 | contig 11221 bp, 14 predicted proteins | sample AntRauTorcE11897_FD_190405 | JGI IMG/M metagenome (GOLD analysis project Ga0306906, IMG submission 190405) | Saline lake microbial communities from Rauer Islands, Antarctica - Metagenome Torckler E11 #897 (v2) (version 2) | ecosystem: Environmental > Aquatic > Non-marine Saline and Alkaline >...
GAGGAGCTGGATTTGGGGATGGGGTCCAACTGCACCTACGCCGATGAGCAAATCTTCGGGTTAATCGTGCTTGGCTACCTATGCGGACAGGACCGGTTGACCCATTTTGAAGCGTTATCCCACGATGCGATAATCCAACAGCTGCTGGGCCTGGAGGGGCCGGTCGATGAGAACACGCTGGCCCCACGGGCCAAAAAGGCCGGCTACAAGCAGTCCGTTCAACTGGGGCGGGTCCAAGGCCCGGCTGGCCGAGCGGGTCCGTTCGGGGGACACTACCGCAATTCCATGACTATGATTCGAGCGTGAAAGGGTGCTATGGCCACCAGCAAGGGGCGGCCAAAGGGTTTAACCCGTCCCGGAAAGGCCAAAAATCCTATCATCCCCTGTTGGCCTTCGACGCGGCCAGCAAGGAGGTCCTGCACAGCTGGCCGCGCAGCGGGGATGCCTACACCGGCAACGGAGCTGGGGAATTTTTTATCGAAACCAACCAGCGCCTACCCGAGGGGTATGCCAATTACGTGGTCCGGGCCGATAGCGGTTTTTTCAGCGGCGATTTCTGGCCGCCATTGAAGCCGCCGGCCGGGACTACCTGGTGAAAGTAAAACTGAAGAACCTGGGGGAGCTGCTGGCCGGCCAAAACTGGCAGCGGATTCCCGGCCAGCCCGCCACGGAGTACTGCGAGTTTGACCACGAGTGTGCCGGCTGGGAGTGCCCGCGGACGTTTGTCGCCATTCGCACCCTGACCGAAGTTCGCAGCGAGGGCCTGCTGTTCCCCCACTATATCTACCACCAAGCCTGTTATTGCAGCACCCTGGAGGAGGCGCCGGTGGCCCTGCACCGGCTCTACCGGGACCGCGGGGAATGTGAAAACTGGATCGGAGCGGTCAAAAACCAGTTGGGGGCCGGGACGACCTTGGTTAATGAGTTCTGGGCAAACGCAATGCTCTGGCAGCTGGCAGTGCTCGCCTATAACCTGTCCGTATGGCTGCGCCGGCTGACGGACCCGGCCAACTGGCGGCAAGAGCCGCGCACCTTCCGCGAGTGGTTTATCCGTTGCGCTGGCAAGTTGGTCGACCACGCCCGCAGCTGTGAGCCAGCCGGCCCCGCCCTTGGTTAATCGCAGCAGGACCTCCGCCATGAGAGAGGTCCGCCCAGGAATGCCCTCAGCTCCCAAAAAAAGAGACTAATGGGGCAAACCACGTGGTTTGCCCCGCCAAAAAAGCAACAAACCAAAAACGAAAGCAAATAAATAGCCTCATGGCTTGGAAAATCACGCTACCAGCCGTACCATTTTATCAAATGGGACTTTTAGGTGTAAAATAATTCTCCTGCCCGTTTTTACAATTTACAAAAATCCTCCCGGCTATTAAAGCGGGCAAGTAAGGTAGATAAGACAGGAAAATTAAAAGGAGTCACATAAAAATGACTCCCGTTTTTTATTTATTTCGCAATCCCTACTTTAGCGAGGCAGAATTTAATGCTTCTTCAAACTCTTCAGTAGTAAATACATGGCTGGTGATCATCCTTAGGTTCATTAAAGCCCCCTGGAAGGTATCCAGTCCCGGTAATTTGGCACTCCCGCTGGCATCGGCAATTACAGCAACTTCAAAACCTTCTTCCAGAAGATTCCGGGTATGCGATTCTACACAAAGGTTGGTAGACATACCTGCCATTAGCACTTTTTCTATCCTATACTTTCTAAGTTGGAGGCTAAGGTCTGTATTCTTTGGACTGTACAATTTATGCGGGTTGCAAAGAATAATATTTTCTCCTTCAAGGTATTGCTTGAATTCCTCGATAAAATCGGCGCCGGAGCCTTCAAATCCTTCCATATCCAGCCGCCCCTTACGTTTATACATCTCTTTGGAATGCATGAACTTCTCAAGAGCGCCTCCAAATTTCCATTCCTTATCTGTCGGAAAAAAATAATGGGGTGATATGAAGATTTTCATTCCTTTTTCCCTGGCCAGCCTAAAGACAGTAGCCATGTTCTCTATAGTATTGTTCTCTTTAACACTCTCTTTTACTATAGGCCAGGCCACACCGTCTTCCCGCAGAAAATCATTTTGTGGATCGGTTATTACTATGGCAGTATTTTTATCAATTTCAAATCCGGGATCCGGGATCCCTGCCTCTTTCGCCGCCTTAATTACGTTCCATTCTGTACTTTTCATAATTCTTCTTTTTTTGGTTTTCAATTTTACTTTATGTAAAATCTTGAATTCAACTTCGAAGTGCAACAATTGAATTATTAACTTTGGTCTGTTTAATAATCCAATAGCAGCGGGTAGCTACCCGCTGCTATTGGCGAAACTCAGGCCAACAATGTTGTTGCATTATGACATATTCACAATTGACCTTCAAAGAAAGGTGTTTAATCCAGCAGTGTCATCAAAATGGAGAATCTCAGAGCGAGATTGCCGGTAAATTGGGCCGCGACCGATCGACGGTCTGCCGAGAGCTGGCCCGCAATAGCGACGGGTCCGACTACCAGGCTGAAGCGGCCCAAACGAGGGCCGACCAACGCGGGAGCCAACCAACCGGGCCCCGCAAGCTTACCGACGCGCTTTGCAAACAGGTGAAATGGCTATTGCGCCGCTATTGGTCGCCCGAACAAATTGCTAATGAATTGGCAGAGCGAGATGGCCCCAGCCTTTCCCACGAATGGATCTATCAGCTCATCTACGCCGAGCAGGCCGCCGGTGGCGAGCTGTGGGAGTACCTGCGACATCCGCGCAAACAGTGAAAAGGGCAAAAACCCGAGGGCGAAACCCGCGGACGCATTCCAAACCGGACATCTATTACCCAGCTACCTGATATTGTCGACCAGAAAAAACGGATTGGCGACTGGGAGATTGACACCGTGATGGGATCGTCCGACAAGCACTGCATTCTGACGCTGGTCGAACGCAAAACGGGCTACCTGGAAATAGGGCAAACTGCCCAACAAAACCAAGCAGGCCACCAAAAACAGAGCCATTAAACTCATCGGCAGGCAATCCTTGGAGGTTAAAACGATTACCTCTGATCATGGCACAGAATTCCATTGCTGGGAGGCTGTTGAGAAGCGAACCCGAGCGCTGTTCTACTTTGCCACCCCGTACCATTCCTGGGAGCGGGGCACCAACGAAAATACGAACGGGCTGATCCGTCAGTACCTGCCTAAAAGAAAAAGTATGAAAGAATTAACCCAGTGGGATTGCAACCGAATAGCTCGTAAATTAAACACAAGACCACGAAAACGACTGGAATATAATACCCCGGAGGAATGCTATGTACAAAACTAACAATTGTTGCACTTCAAACTTGAACCTAAGGCTATTTTTAGTTTGGAATATTTACAATAGCAAAGGTAGCTAAAAAGATAATTCCTAGTGCAAATGTCGTAAATATGGCATAGGACAGTCGATCTACTAATTTTATTGCTTTATTAGACTTCTCATGTGCTTTCTCAAGCGCATTTTCAAGAATTCCATCAAATTTATTGGGAAAATCGGGATCATTGGCATTGAGTTCCCAAAGCTTCGATCTTATATCTCCTCTTTGAACTTCCACATTTACTCTTGAGCTTCGAGCAACTGAAGTCCAACTTAATCTTATAATACCTACTAAAATTGATATACAAAATAGAATCCAGCTAGTCGGTAAACTCCAAAGCTAATATAAATTTGCTACAGAATTTCCGAAAAATTGAATTACTGAAATGCTAAATATTAGTGCTCCTGATGATAGTGTTATTAAAGTTTTATTCATTTCATTTTGACCTCGCCATATAAGCTCTAAACCCTTTTCATATCGATCTAATGATTTGTCTAAGTGCTCATCAGCAAAATCGATTAACTCTTTTCCTGTTGGATAGTTTGATATTTTAATTGTTGAAATTTAAAAATAGCTATAACATACATCCTATCACAAATAGGGCTAAATTAAAAATATCCTTTTGCCCTAAAAAAACTCTCCTTTCATTACCGCTCCAAAATTAATGTAACCGGTCCATCATTACAAAGCTGCACCTCCATGTGGGCCCCGAATTGACCTGATGCAACTGTTACGTCCGTTTCTTCGCACAGCGTTTCTACCAGATATTTATACATTTTCCGGGCCTTTCCCGGTGCTTCGGCTTCACTAAAACCGGGTCGGTTTCCCTGGGTGGCATCTGCGTATAGCGTAAAATTAGGAACCACTAAAAGGCTGCCGCCTACATCTTGTACCGACTCATTCATTTTGCCGTTTTTATCTTCAAATATGCGCATTTTTAATAGCTTTTGCGCCATCCAGCGGGCGGTTTCACGGTCATCACCCTGCCGTATGCCCACCAACACCAGCAACCCTTTTTCTATGGAGCCAATGCTCTTCTGTTGCACAATTACCGATGCTTGCTGCACACGCTGGATAATAAATTTCATGCGTTTATGTGTAAAGGTTGTGGAGAGGTCTGTTGAAAACTTTTGGATAACCTATAATCAACATCATTTACGTAAAATACTCAACACCACTTAACAATAGAAAAGAGTTTTTAACAAGTTATACAGTTAAAAATTCCTGTTTATTTGTGATCCGGTTATTATAAACAATTTTAAGTTTTGTTGATAAGTCTGCTAAACCTGTATTTAACTTTAATAAGAGGCTTTATCTTATCCACAATATTATTAACATAACAAATTATTAGAATATCTCTTTGTTTATAATTTATTTATCAACATATCAACAGCCCCTACTATGTACTACAAATTATATAAATCTAGTTATACATAATGCTTTTCTTTTAAATAATGTGGATAAAAAATCCTTAAAACCCTGAATGAATATATCTATATTTATTTTTCTCAATTGAACTTCCTGAACCACTGCACAAAATGACTAATAAAAAGTTTACATATAAAAACTCCGGGGTTGATATTGAAGCCGGTGAACAAATGGTGGAATCCATAAAAGGATTGGTCCAACAAACACAGGGACCCGAAGTTCTAGCCAATATTGGGGGCTTTGGTGGGTTCTTTAAACCTGATTTACAATCATACATAAATCCGGTATTTGTCAGCAGCGTAGATGGCGTGGGAACCAAGCTCATTGTTGCTTTTAAAACCGGAATTTACAACACCGTGGGTCAGGATTTAGTGAACCACTGCGTGAACGACATTGCTGTTTGCGGGGCCGAACCGCTTTTCTTTCTGGATTATTTTTCAACCGGAAAACTGGAAAAGGAGGTAGGCTATCAAATTGTCAGTGGATTTGCCAAAGCCTGTAAAGAAAATGGGGTGGCCTTAATTGGGGGAGAAACTGCCGAAATGCCGGACATTTACAGCAAAGGGGAATTTGATTTGGCCGGAACCATCGTAGGCATGGTGGATAAAGACCGCATTATTGACGGAAGCACCATCCGGCGGGGTGATCGGCTTATTGGCTTTAAAAGCAACGGTATTCACACCAACGGTTATTCGCTGGCCCGGAATGTACTTTTCTCAGAATACGGAGTTGATGATTATGTGGATGAACTGGGTGCGACCATTGGTAAATCCATGCTTAGGGTTCATAAATCGTATGTACCGCTGATTAAAAAACTGCGCGACTTGGATAGCGTGCATGGCTTTTCTCACATCACCGGCGGCGGCATTATGGGCAATACCAGGCGCATTCTCCCCAAAGGGGTATCACTGCAGGTTGATTGGGATGCTTGGGAACGGCCCGCTATTTTTGAACTCATACAAGGCCTCGGCAACGTACCCGAAGATGACATGCGAGCCACCTTTAATCTTGGCATTGGTCTTATTACGGTGGTCCGGCCCGATCACTTAAATAAAGTAAAAAAAACCGCTTCCACAATGGATGAATCCATTATTGAAATGGGTGAAGTTGTATAATCACCTTTTAAATTGATCATCACCCATGTTTCGTAAAACTATTAAACTTTTCCTAATTGACGGCGCCCCCAGCGGACGCATAAGCGCAGAACTTTCAAACTGGACGGGAAAAGGATATAAAATACCCCGAATAAAAATTAAAGCATGCTCTGACCGCCCTGAGTTAAAGAATCCGGGAGTGTACCTACTTTTTGGTAAAGATGAGGATGACAACAACCAAGTTTACGTTGGGGAAGCAGAAAATGTACTCAAAAGATTACATCAACAATTAGCTAAAAAAGAGTTTTGGAATGAAGCCATAACGTACATCAGTAAAGATAAAAATTTAAATAAGGCCCATATCAAGTACCTTGAAAGCAGACTTTATGCGTTGGCAGACACCATCAATAGATACGAAGTTTCTAATACTGTAATACCCACGCTCCCTTCCATTTCTGAACCAGATCAAGCTGAAATGAAAGAATTTATATCAAATATTGAAATTTTAACCAACGCGCTGGGCCATAAAGTGTTTGAACAAAAAAGGGAGGGTATTAACTCAACAAATAAAGATGATATATTTACTATTCAGTCTGTTAGGGGGGCTGATGCAACAGGAGAACCCACCGCGGAAGGGTTCGTAATTTTTCAAGGATCAAGTGTAGCCCATACAGAAGTAAATTCACTTACTTCCTCATTTAAAAGAATGCGTAATGAGTTGAAAGAAAAAGGCATTATTGAACAAACTGATGAGGGGTACATTATAACCGATGATTATGTGGCTTCAAGCCCATCTACTGCTGCGGTTATTGTGATGGGGCGCAATGCCAACGGCCATACCGAATGGAAATTAAAAGATGGAACGACCCTAAAAGAATATGAAACGGCTGATTAGTCTCTACGCATAAAATGCTCCCACTTCTCTTTCAACTTCAACTTAAAAAGGCACTGCGCTCGGTAACGCTGGGTCGCAAGCTGGTAAAAACTATTTTGCTGGCCGGGGCCGGGTTATTTGCGTTTTTTGTAGTGGGTGGAATAGGGCTGGGCCTGTCGGATATTTTGCAGCGCATAACCGGACGGGCCAATGTAACACCGGTGCTAAATACACTGCTTATTTTCTTTTTTTTGCTCGAAATGATGTACCGCTATTTTCTACAAAAGTTAAGCGTGGTGCAGCTGGAGCAATATTTACATCTGCCGGTGGGGCGAACAAAAATAATACGTTTTTTACTGCTTCGTTCCTTTTTATCACCCTACAATGCAGTGGCGCTGTTACTGTTTACGCCTTTTTATTGGATGCAGGTCAGCCAATTTTACAGTCCTTTTGCCGCCCTGTGCTGGCTGCTTCAAATTCTGCTCATCAGCTGGTCAATACACTGGTTTATGCTGTGGTACAAACAAAAATACGGCGATTCTCTGTTAGGCTTTCTTTTTTTACTGGGCCTTTTTGCGGGCGTATCGGCCATTATTTGGTCCGGCTGGGTTGATGTACGCCGTTGGCTGGAGCCGCTGTTCAGCGCCCCGCTGCGGCAGCCCGTGAGCATCTTGGCATCAGCAGCCCTTTTTGGCGGTGGGTTCATTTTTATTGAGCGCTTTTACCAAAAAAATGCCTATCTGGAGGCGTTGAACCCTATAAAAAAACGATCCCTTTTTTCCGGATCATACACCCTCTTTGAGCGTTTTGGACCCGCCGGCACCATGGCCGATCTCGAGCTTAAACTGATGCTTCGTCACAAAAAAAGCCGCGCCTACCTGGTTATTTCCCTGCTGTTCTTGGCCTATGGCTTTGTTTTTTACACCAACGATTTTATTACCCAAGGGGACGCCGATTCATGGCTGACCATTATGGTGCCTATCATCATTACCGGCATGTTTATGATGCACTATGGACAGTTTTTTCTAAGCTGGAATGCTTCATACATTGATTTTTTTCTTGCCAAAAACGGTGGCATAGAAGAACTGGTTAAAGGAAAATATATAATTATTGTATCGGTCTCGCTGGTGCTGTATTTGTTATCGCTGGGATACATTTATTTGTGGGATCAGGTGCTCCTGCTTCATACTGCTATGTTTCTGTTTAACATCGGCATCAACATTCATTTGGTTATTATGCTGGCGCTGTGGGAGCCCAAGCCGATGGATTTAGACCGCAGCGCCATGTTCAACTACGAGGGTGTGGGCCTGGCCCAATTTCTGCTGGCCATTCCCATGATTGGCGCGCCCTACGGCATCTATTTTTCCGCCCAATATCTGGTAGGCAGCTATGGAGCCATCATTGTTTTAGGGCTTGTTGGGGTGATGGGTGTGCTGCTAAGCCCAAAAATTTTGCAGTATCATGCGAATAGAATCATCAAAAAAAGATATCAAATTTCAGCATCATTCAGGCAAGAAACATGATTAAAATAGAGAATCTTGTAAAAAAATACGGCACTGAAACGGTACTGGATATTTCTTCACTGATCATCCCGGCGGGGGAATGCTTTGGACTGGTGGGCAATAATGGCGCGGGCAAAACCACGCTCTTTCGGTTGATTTTAGATCAAATAAAAGCCACTCATGGGCGGGTGTGGAATGACGGCACGGCCGTACAACAGAATGATGATTGGAAAAAACACACCGGGGCCTACATAGACCGCCACATGCTGCTGGGCTACCTCACTGCAGATGAATATTTTGAAGTGCTGTGTAAAATGAACGGCCTCAGCCCTGGAGAAATGGAAGATCAGTTGGCCCCTTATGAACCCTTATTTAATGAAGAAATAAGAGCAAATAATAAATACATCCGCGAGCTCTCCAAAGGAAATACCAAAAAGACGGGCATAGCCGCCGCCTTGCTGGGTACCAAAAAAGTAGTGCTGCTGGATGAACCATTTGAAAACCTGGATCCCACGTCTCAAAATCGGCTCAAAAAAATAATTACCAAAGAAAAACAGCGTGGAATGGTGACGTTCCTGATTTCCAGTCACGATTTAACCCACGTGACCGACATATGCGACCGCATTGTACTGCTCGAAAAGGGCATCATTAAGCAGGACCTGAAAGCCGGAAAACAAGAAATGGTACAGGCCCTGGATGACTATTTTAACGTGTAATAACGTCCCGGAATATGAAAAGAGCACAAAAAATATTTTACAGTGGGTTATTGGTATTGTTCTTCCCATTTTTTCTTCTTCACTGGAACGGCATGTTTTCACAAACCTATTATTGGGCGCTGGAATCGGTGGGCGGGATCAGAGAATTTTTACCCCAGTTGATAGCTTCTTTTATTTCATCTGTTGTTATTTTTAGCGTGATCGCGCTTCTTTTTGAGTGTGGAAGGTGGGTGGAGAATTTTGCTGAAAGGAGATAAGGTTGAGGAATGATTACCAGCAAAAAACTGCATTGGCGCAAGCGGTCGCTTGAATAAGGATTTTTAGAGGCAAAAACCTTCTCACAACCTTACTGTAGATCGGACAGCCTGTCCGATCAGAAAGAAAATTGGACCGGGTTAAATTGTAATGCAAAATTACTCCATCTCGGTCAAGCTGACCGAGCTACGTATTTGTTGTGTGGATAGAGCCGCCGGCCCGAATATATTGTCATCCCGAACGCAGTGAGGGATCTCTACTGGCGCAAGCGTCCGCTTGTGGCCAATAACCCACCGATGCCGCAAGTTTATAACTATATCTCGTGTCTGTCCGCTGGTTAGCCACGACTAATACCCATGGCATCGTTCCGCACCGGAGATACGGAACGAGATAAATAATAGATGTAGGCCGATTTGCTTAATCGGCCAGTATAATTTCTTACCCACTCGGTCAGGCTGACCGAGCTACATACGTTTCCATGCAGCGATCCGATCACTTCAAGTGATCAGATCGCCATGCTATTTTTTAGAGGGGAATTTTATTCTTGCCGGATTCTATATTTATGGGCTCGGCTAAGGAATGTTGAAGCGTGCAACATCAAAGTCCCCTCCCTGGAGGGGTGCCGAACAGAGAGAGGCGGGGTGGGTTGCTGAGAGCTACTAAATAGGAATCCGATGTATTCAAATGCAAGTCACCGTCAAGGTGGACTCCATCAGGTATTACCGCGGTGCGGCCCACCTTTTTAAGTGGGCTGCACCTTTTTACTCTATCCCCGGGTTGCAAGGGGGCTCGTTTCAATCTATATTCATGGAAAATATAACAGTAAAAAAGTAAATTATGCCAAACGTTAAACTTATTGACATAGCCCACGGCCGCAGCGGAGATAAAGGCGACGGAAGTAATGTTGGAATCATTGCCCGTCACCCCGATTTTTTCCCCTTCCTCAAAGAAAAGCTTACTGAAGATGTGGTAAAAGAACATATGAAGCATGTCTGCAAAGGCAAGGTGCAACGCTATGAGTTGCCCAACATCGGGGCGCTCAATTTTGTGCTGCACCAGAGCCTGGGCGGAGGCGGCACGGTGTCGCTAAAGCTTGATGCGCAGGGTAAAACGCACGCCTCTCAGCTGCTACGTATGGATATTGACGTTCCCCAAGAACTACTGGACAAAGTTTGACAAGCTGAAGAAAAAGTAATCTTATAGTTACTGCTTTGAGGGAGCAGAACCAAAAGATATAGGTATTTCTACTTTTGTAGTATCCCACTTTAAAATAATGGCAGATGAATTATCAACCATTTCACTAAATTGAATGGTAAACGCTTCGGAGGTTTTTTCAATGCTCTTAGAAGGAATATCGGTGCGCAGATAATCGTATGTTGATTTATAATCAAAAGCGCCCCATTGACCCAGGCTGTCATTCAAAATAATAGTCCAATCCTGCTGCTTGCGGGGGATGGAAAAAAGGGCGTAGGTACCTGCTTCAATTTTTTCCCCATTAAATTGAAGAGGTCCGGTAGTGGTTATTTCTGTAGCCTCGTTAGCCCCGGTTCTCCACACTTTTCCAAAAGGTTCCAAATTTCCAAAAACTTGTCGCCCGCGGGCATAAGGCTGACCGTAAACAATTTTCACATACGTATCCGAAGGTTTGTGGGTAATGGAAGCAATAGCAATAGGGCTTTTTCGGCGGACGGGATCGGGTTCTTTTGGTTGTTCATTACCGCTACAAGCAACTGCGGTTAAAAATGCGAGCGTTAAACAAAAAATATTTCTAATCATAAAGGTTTTATAAAAAGTGTTTAAAAATCTCCAATAAAGTAATGCACATTCCCGCGTGATGGTTCCACACCAATGCCGACCCCAATATCGAGCGCTAAGTTTGAAATACGAAATCGAAACCGCAGCCCCCCGCCAAAAACCGACCGCGAAGAATCTAAGAACGACCCGGCGGCAGGGTCGGCCACGGTATTGGTGAAGGCAGAAATATAAATAGAGCTCAAATATAATGGCAGCAACAGTCCGCCATTTTCGGGATAA
>Ga0306906_1000763_pt1 | contig 11192 bp, 8 predicted proteins | sample AntRauTorcE11897_FD_190405 | JGI IMG/M metagenome (GOLD analysis project Ga0306906, IMG submission 190405) | Saline lake microbial communities from Rauer Islands, Antarctica - Metagenome Torckler E11 #897 (v2) (version 2) | ecosystem: Environmental > Aquatic > Non-marine Saline and Alkaline >...
ACCACGTTTGAAATGATTGACGCGCTGGATGACTGCCTGTTTACGAAAAACTTCAGCGCCGGGTGTATCTGTCACAACCTGGACGATGCCAAAGATATTTTCCGAAACAAGATCACGTTTGCGTATCAGAACATTCCCGACACCTGGCTAGCACTGTTTGAGAAAATTGGCTTACGGTTTCCCCGGCCAGTGAGTGACAAGGGTGGATCTGGCGCCTACGTATTTGATAACGACTCCAGCATCAACGTAAGCACCAGTTACCGGGGCGGCACGCTGCAACGGCTGCATGTGTCTGAGTTCGGCAAAATCTGCAAGCGCTACCCGCACAAGGCGCAGGAGATTGTGACCGGCGCGTTTGAGGCGGTCGGTATTGGCAACCAGATCACTCTGGAGTCCACTGCCGAGGGCCGGGAAGGGTACTTCTTCGATTACTGCCAGCAGGCGCAGCACCTGCAAGAGCTTCAGCGCGCACCGACGGACCTGGACTTCAAGTTCCACTTCTTTCCGTGGTGGCAGGAACCGGCTTACACAATGGAACCCAAAGCGGTTTCGATCCCGCAGCGGCTGCAGGCGTATTTCGAGACACTGGAACACAAGCACAAGATCCCGACCACGCCGGGGCAGCAAGCCTGGTACGCCAAGAAATCACAAACCCTGCTCGATGATATGGAGCGGGAGTACCCATCTACGCCGGAGGAAGCCTTTCAGCAGTCGATTGAAGGCGCCTACTACGCCACGCAGATGCAGTTCCTGCGCAAGAACAAGCGCCTGACCACAGAGGTTCAGGTAAATCCGCAGCTACCTGTGTTTACCGGCTGGGACTTGGGCATGAACGACACCATGGCCATCTGGTTCGCGCAGATTGTGGGCCGCGAAGTGCATCTGGTGGATTACCTGGAAGGCGAGGGCGAGGGCATTGAGTTCTACGCCGACGAATTGAACAAGAAAGGCTACCGCTACGGCGGGCACTTCGGGCCACACGATCTGGCGGTGCGGGAACTAGGCACCGGGCTGTCCCGCTCAGACGTGGCCAAGCAGTTCGGCATCAAGTTTGAAACCATTCCGCGCATCAGCAACCACGCCGAGGGCATTCAGGCGGTGCGCCAGTTCCTGCCTGTTTGCTGGATTGATGAAGAAGCCTGCGCACAGGGCGTCAACTGTATCGACAACTTCCGCAAGGAATGGGACGACAAGCGGGGCGTTTACAAGGACCGGCCACGACACGACTGGGCCTCTCATGGCGCCAAAGCGCTGGAAACCCTGGCTCGCGCCGACCTGTTTGCTCGACTGTCCCGACAAGATTTCGCCAAGAGCCGACCGCCATCACGGCGCGGTAATTGGGCAGCACACACCTAGAGGTAAGCTATGGCAATTCTGGAATCCGGCAAGCCGGTCAACCTGAATCAGCGCGAAGTGGCTGTCATTGTTGCAAAAAGCATTTCCGAAACCGGACTGCCGGTGCCCTCGGAGAAGATTCGCAACGACAGCAATCACATTCAGATCGACCCGATTGTTCTGGAGGCAAAGGTAACTCAGCCCAAGATGGGCGTGCGCCTGCAGTTTTACACCAGAGATGACTTTCAGGTGGATTTCAACGTCAACATTGAAGACTTTCAGGCTGACCCGCACGGCTATATGACCGATTTGTTTGAACACCTGGGCAAGATGCTGCGCAACGGGCTGAAGATGCGCCGGAACACCAAAACGATGAACAGCGCCATGTACGACATTCTGACCAAAGAGGCTGCCGCCAATGGCTAACCTTGGACTCTTGCAGTACAAGTCCGCTGGAGATTTGCGCACCGAAGAAGTTCGCGAGGCGCAACAACTGGAAGATGAGCGCACCCGGCAATCCAAAATGCTGGAAAGCTCCCTTGGCTCCCACATACGTCGCTGCTGGGAAGAGGCCAAGACGGCCAAGCAGGAAGCGGAATACCGCCTTCTGGACTGCCTCAGGCGCCGTAAGGGCGAGTATGACCCCGGCAAGCTGGCTGCCATTCGCGCAGAGGGTGGCAGCGGCATCTTTATGATGCTGACCACCACCAAATGCCGCGCTGCCTCGTCGTGGATTCGTGACATTCTGATGCCGGCCACTGAAAAGCCGTGGGGCTTGTCGCCAACCCCGATTGCCGAGGTGCCGACCGAGTTCCTGCGGCCGATCTTCAGCCAGTTTATGCAGCGGGCCGTGATGGAGTCGCAAGAGTCGGGCCAGCAGCCGGACCCGCAAGCGGTAATGAAAGCTGCCGAAGACCATATCCGTCATGCCGCACAGGAAAAGGCCGAAGATGCCGCCGAGCGCCATGAGGAAGTGATCGCGGATCAGTTGGCCGAAGGTAGCTGGGATTCGGCGCTGGGGGATTTTGTAGACGACTTCACCACGTTTCCCAACGCTTTTATCCGAGGGCACAATCTGCGCCGTGTTGCGTCACTGGCCTGGATGGAAGGCTGGAAGCCGATCAAGACGATGGAGATCAAGCCGGACTGGTATCGCGTATCGCCGTTCGATATGTACCCGAGCCCGGACGCCACCAGCATTGATGATGGCGCCTATATTCTGGAGCGCTGCCGGTTTACCCGAGGCCACCTGAACAAGCTGATTGGGGTGCCAAGTTACAATGAAGAAGCCATTCGAGCGGTGCTTGACGAGCATGGCCAAAGCGGCTTGCGTGACTGGCTGTGGACCGACGGCGAGCGGGCGGAACTGGAAGGACGAGGCCATGAATGGCTGACCCGAGGCCAGACCATCGACGGCCTGATTTATTGCGGCGGAGCGCAGGGCACCAGTCTGCTGCAGTGGGGCGTGAATCCGGACGACGTAGAAGACCCGCTGGCCGAATACGAAGTAGAGGCCACGCTGATTGGCAATCACGTCATTCGCGTAAAGATCAACCGCGACCCGCTGGAACGCCGTCCGTATCACACCGCCAGTTATCAGCCGGTGCCGGGTTCGTTCTGGGGGCAAGGCATTCCGGAGTTGATGGCTGACATTCAGGACGTGTGCAACGCCACCGCCCGGTCGCTGGTCAACAACCTGGCCATTTCCTCCGGCCCGCAGGTCGAGGTGTATCACGAGCGCCTGGACCCGACAGAAAACGCCGACGACATTTACCCCTGGAAAATATGGCGCACCAAAGACTCAACCATTACCGGCAACAACCCCGCCGTGCGCTTCTACCAGCCAAGCAGTAATGCCGCTGAATTGTTGGGCGTGTATGAGAAGTTTGAGCTCCGCGCTGACGACGCCACCAATATTCCGCGCTATTCCTACGGTAACGAGAATGTAGGCGGGGCAGGCCAGACTGCATCCGGCCTGTCCATGCTGATGGAGAGCGCCAACAAGGGCATCAAAGACGCTATCCGGCACATCGACCGGGGCGTGATTCGCCGTGTCATTGAAGCGCTGTGGCTGCACAACATGCAGTACAGCGACGACAACAGTATCAAGGGCGACGTGGCCGTGGTGCCGCGAGGCTCATCTGCCATGCTGATCCGTGAGCAGACCCACCAGATGCGGGCGCAGTTCTTGCAGATGACCGCCAACGAGATTGATATGGGCATTATTGGCCGGGAAGGCCGCCGCGATCTTCTGGAAGCCGTGGCTGAAAAGCTCGATATGCCCGGACTGATACCCTCAGAAGACAAGATGCTGGAGAACGCCAAGAATCAGGGCGAGTCCCAGCAGGTCATGCAGCAACTTGAGCAGGCTATTAAGCAGGCTGAAGTCCGCGAGAAGTCAGCCAGTGCCGCCAAGAGCGAAGCGGAAGTCGCTGAAACCGAAGCGGACACCCAGGAAACCGCAACCATGACCCCGCTGAAGGCCCGCAAGCTGATGGCGGAAATCCTCAACATGATGCAGCAGCAAGAGGTGTCCCTTGGACGAACAGGAATGGAAGGCGTTGGCCCGAATCGCAGCCTCGCAGGACGGCCAGCGCCTGGCGGCTATCCTTCACAGGCGCCGGGAGGAATGCCGGGATCAACTGGAACGGGTGCCGGACCCGGCCCAAATCCACAAGCTCCAGGGCTGCGCTGACACGCTCAAGCAGATAACTGACAACCTCAACGAAGCCCGCGAGGTCGTCAACAAAAAACACTCACATTAAGCGTGCCCGGTTCGCCGGGCCTCACACAAAAGCCGCTTCACCAGTAATGGGAGGCGGTTTTTTTGTGGGCGAACGCTCAGTGCCCGGAAGGCCAACGGCGCTGAATCCGTGAACCCGAATCGTGAACCCCGGCAATGACCGGCTCACCGCGCAGATAAGCGCACAGGAGTTGAAATGAAGTTACCCCGTAACGTCCAGCAGCAGGCCGACGCGGCCAAACGCCACTTTGAAGCCCTCCAGAACCCCGAACCTTCGGCTCCGGAAGCGGAAACAAAGACGCCTGATGCACCGGATACTGCCACGCAATCCGCAGAACCCGAGCAGAAACCCGAAGACCACAAGCACTCCCAGGGCGAAGACCCAACCCCAACCGACGAGCCCAAGCGCTCCGAAGCCTACTGGGAACACCGCTTCAACGTCATCAACGGGAAGTACGCCGCCGAGGTGCCTGCGCTGCAGGAAAAGGTCAGAAACCTGACCGGGAAACTCGATGAGGCCAACCGCCAGATTACGGAGGCAAAAGACGCTTCCGCCAAATCCACTAACCCTGGCGGGCTAACAGCCGAGCAGATCGAGAAAGGCAAAGAAGAGTTTGGTGAGGACTTTGTGTCCTTCGTTCAGCAGATGGTGGGCAGCAGTCGAGTCCCGGACAACAGCGCTGAGGTCAAAGAACTGAAAAGCGAGCTTGATTCGATCAAGCGGCAGGAGCGTCAGAAGACCGAGGCTTCGTTCTGGACTGCGCTGGAAGATCTGGCGCCCGATTACAAGGCCATCAACGCCGACCCCAAGTTCCACGCCTTCCTGGCTCAGTACGACCCGCAGACCGGAGTCCAACGTCAAGACAATCTGACGAAGGCGCAACAGGCACTGGATGCAGACGGTGTAGCCGACGTGTTCAACGCCTTCAAAAAACAGCAGCCGCAAGCCAAGCAGCAGCGCATTCCCGATGACCAAGTAGACCCGCCCACCAGCCGATCCACAACCACGCCAGAAGGCGGAAAGATCTGGACTGGTGCCGAAATCAAGGCGTTCTACACCAAAAAGGCCAACGGGAAATACGGCGCTGATGAGGGCAAGCGACTGGAAGCCGACATTTTCGCCGCACAGCGCGAGGGTCGGGTGCGATAACGCCCCGGCCCCGCATCGCGGTTCATTGATTCTACGAGGAAATTATCATGGCAGGTCCAAATCGTGATGCAGGTCATCCGGACTATTCAAGCACCAGCACAAGCGGCTTTATCCCCTCCATCTGGAGCGGCAAGCTGATTGACAAGCTGTATGCCTCGACCGCGTATGCGGAGGTGGCAAACATTTACTACGAAGGTGAAATCAAAGGACAAGGTGACTCGGTTCAGATTCGAACCACGCCCACCCTGACCATCCGCGACTACGACGTGGGTGGCGGCCTGACGTATGAGAAGCCAACCAGCGACAAGGTTGAGCTGCAAATCAGCCAGGCCAAGTATTTTGCCTTTGAGGTGAACGACATTGACGCCTATCAAGCCGACATTGGCCTGATGGATAACTGGTCCGACGATGGCGGCCAGCAAATGTCGATTGAGATTGACACTGACGTAAACGCCTATGCGTACACCGAAGCGGCTGCGGCCAACGCGGGTGCGGCTGCAGGCGCCAAGTCGGGCTCCCTGAACCTGGGTGCAGCCGGTGCGCCAGTCGTTATCACCAAGGCGAACATTCTGGATGTTCTGGTTGATTGCGGCACGGCATTGGACGAGCAGAACGTTCCGAACATGGACCGTTACGTAATCCTCCCTGCGTGGATGAACGGTATGCTCAAGAAGTCCGATCTGCGTGATGCGAGCACCATGGGCGACACCACGTCGGTGTTCCGCAACGGCAAGGTGGGCGAGCTGGATCGCTTCACGGTGTACGTGAACAACAACCTGTCTACCGTGACGGACGGCACCACCACCAACCAGTGCACTAATGTGATCTTCGGTCACAAGAAGGCGCTGACCTTCGCCAGCCAGATGACCAACATGGAAACCCTGCCGAATCCGAATGATTTCGGCAAGCTGGTCCGTGGCCTGAACGTCTATGGCCGCAAGGTTATCGACCCGAACGCCATCGGCCATCTGTACGCTGAGAGAGGCTAAACCCACTGACAGGCCGCCCTTCGGGGCGGTCTTTCTTTTGAGGTATCCCCAATGGATTTGATCCACAAGCTGAAAAAAGCCCGCACCAAGGACGACCTGGAAGCGCTGGGCATTGAGCATTTAGGCATCGACGTGGACAAGCGCGAAGCCAAAGAAGTGCTGCGCGTCAAGCTGATCAACGAAGCAGAATCGCAAGGCTGGGCGACCAGTGACAGCGAGATGGAACCCGAAGCCCCGGAGGCTGAAGTTTCCAAAGCTGAAACCCCGGAGCCTGTACAGGCAGCAGCGCCAGCCGCAAACGTCAAGATGGGCCGCAACAAGAAAACCGGGCGCCTCATCCCCTGGACGGCAGCCATGGCCAAGTTTTCCCACATGGAGCAACTATAAGCCATGACCGTAACCGTCGGCGCCATCATCGACAACGCCAAGCGCGTGCTGCAGGAAGTCACCGCAGAGGGCATTCGCTGGACCAATGACGAACTGGCCGGGTGGCTGAATGAGTTTTATCAGGCCGCTGTCGGGCTCAAGCCAGACGTATCGACGGTGAATGAAGAACTGGCCCTTGCGTCAGGCACAAAGCAGGCGATCCCGGCAGCGGGCTTGCGCCTGATTGATGTGATTCGCAACACCTCCGGAAGCATGACCGGAATTTCAGTGACGACCCGCAAATCACTGGACACGGTTCGCCGGCCCTGGCATTCAGACCCGGCCACCCAGCGCATCGAGCATTACGTGTTTGATGATCTGGACCCCAAGAATTTCTATGTGTACCCGCCTGCCGAAGCAGGAGCGACGGTCGAGATCCTGTATTCCACGGTCCCGGCTGCACACGACCTGAGCACGACGTTTGCCACCTACGGGCTGGAAGATTTCAAGCTGAACGACGCCCACGCGCCGGCAGCAACCGATTACATTCTGTCCCGGGCGTTCAGCAAGGATGCGGAATCTCCGCAGAACCTGAACCGCTCCCGGATGCATTACCAGAGCTATGCGCAGCAACTGACCGGCAAGCGCCAAGCCGATCAGGCGTACTCACCGAACGCGCCGGATACATCGGCCAACCCGCCCCGAGGTAACGCATGACGCAGGATGAACTGATTGACCAGATTCAACTGGACGTTCCGGACGTGCCCCGCGCAACCGTGGCGGACCAGATCAAGCGCATGGCCCGCGAACTGTGCGACCAGGCCGACGCTTGGCTGTATACCGGCATTGTGGTGGCAGGCGCCAAGAGCGGCTACCCGCAACTAAGCCCCGGTGAAGGCGAGCCCCTGCGCATTGTGAGCCTGAACGACAACGGCTATGCAATGAAGCCCGGTTATGACTTCGTGCAGCCCACGCCAACCACCGTTGAGATTCTGCGCGACACCACCAGGGATACGCTCAATGGCAAGCTGTCTATGCGCCCGAGACTGGAAGAGGACGTGCCAAGCACCCTTCTGACCCAGTGGCGCGACACCATTGCCTGTGGCGTCCTGTGGCGGCTGTTTCTGATGCCCCAACCCTGGCGCAACCCGGAACTGGCCAGCTACCACCAGCGCCAATTCACCGTCGGGGTCACGGACGCCAAGAGCAAAGCAAGCTACGGACACGCGCGCGGCGGTGCCCGCGTCAAAATGCGGCGTTTTATCTAACAGGATCGGCTGAATGAAAATTCAACACGCGGCTTTCCGGGGCGAACTGCCTATCTTGGACCCCCGGCTATTGCCTGAAAACAACGCGCAGACCGCCCGCAACCTGGCCCTTGGCCGGGGCACCTTGCGGCCACAGAACGACACCCTGATTGACAGCGCCCTACCTGACACGATCAACCCGGCCAACCTGTACCGCTATGACGTTGGTAACGACGGCAGCGGCTTCTGGTTCTCTTGGGGTGCTCAATATGACATTGACGTGGTGCGCTCCCCGATTGCCAATGACGCTTACGCCCGGGTGTACTGGACTGGTCAGGATGCGCCCAAGATGGGGTCGCTTGCGCAAGTCACCACCGGCACCGGGCCTTATCCGTCAGCCTGGTATGAATTAGGCGTTCCCGCGCCTGCGTCTGGCCCTTCCGTGGTCGCGCCTGAAGATCGGACGGAGGTGCCGGACACGGCGCTGGAAACCGCGTATGTGGTGACGCTGGTTACCGCGTTTGGCGAGGAGGGCCCGCCGAGTGATCCGTCCGGCTTTGTGTTGCGCTGGGATGACGTGGACACCAATCCGGGCTTTGGTGCGGTCGAGGTCACCTTGCCCGGCGTCCCTACCGCGAATCTGGACATTACCAAGAAGCGGCTATACCGCGTGGAAAGTGGCGGCCAGTATCAGCTTGTTACCGAGTTGACCGCCGCTACCGGCACCTATACCGACAACGTGTTGTCTGAGCAGCTTGGCCTGGCGCTGGAAAGCATCGAGTGGGATGCGCCCAATGCGGCCATGCAAGGCTTGACCGTGTTGCCCAACGGCATTCTGGCCGGATTCTTTGATAACACACTGGCGTTCTGTGAGCCCTACTTGCCGCACGCTTGGCCGATCTCGTTTCAACTGGCTTTCAATGACCCGATTGTGGCGATCGCTGCCATCAGTGGCGGCTTGATTGTCACCACCACCGGCCAACCTTGGCTGGTCACCGGCTCAAGCCCGGAGGCCATGGCGCAGATGATGCTGGACGTGAACCAGCCGTGCCTGAGCAAGCGCTCCATGGTGGATATGGGCGGTTATGCCATCTACGCCGGACACGACGGCCTGATTGCTGTAGGCAGCACTGAGGCGCAAGTGATTACCTCTCAGGTGCTGACCCGCGAACAATGGCAAGCCCTTAACCCGAGTACGATTCACGGCTACCGCTACGACCGGGCCTATCTCGGCTTCTACGACGGCGGCTCATTCCTGTTCACGCCGGGGCAGGGCATCGAGTTCTACGACACCGTGGCCAGCGCCGGTTATTACGACCTGTCCGACGACATTCTGTATCTGATTCAAGGCGCCGACATTACGCAGTGGGATAAAGGCAATCCGCTGACCTACACATGGCGCTCGAAAATCCATGAAATCCCGCCCGGATCGGCTGGCTTTTCCTGCGGCAAGGTCATTGCCTACACCTACCCGGTGCAGTTGACGGTGTACGCCGACGGCGAAACGGTCGTCACCCACACCGTTCAATCGCCCTCAATGTTCCGTATGCCATCAGGTTTCACCTTGTCTCGGGACTGGCAGATTGAGCTGCAGGGCGTCAATGAAGTGTCCTCTGTCCAGATTGCATCCTCACCCGGAGAGCTTGTTTAATGCCAAGTCGCCGCCGCCAGAGCCTGCCGCCTGTCTCGCCCAAGGTATCCAATGACCTGAAGCCGATGGTCGCGGCCATCAAAGAGATTATTGAAACCGGCGAGGGCGTGCGCGGTGATCCGCTGGATCGCAAGATTACGCTGCGCGACCTCGTTGATAGCGGTATTGGCAGTTTCAGGCAAGGCGCGTCCGCGAATACACCGGGCGGGCTGACGCCTACAACTCCGCCGCCGAATCTGTCTACACCGCCACAGCCAACGAACTTCAATGCACAGGGCGCCTTCGATGGGCGCATTAACCTGACGTGGACCATTCCCGGCTCGCTCTACAGCAATCATGCCTACACCAAGATCTACCGGGCTGAATCCGACAACTTTGCCAACGCCGTGCTGATTGGGCAGGAAGCCGGATCATTCTACACCGACAGCGTGCGCGACGACGTGACGGTAAAGCCGTACTGGTACTGGATTGCCTTCTTATCCACGGCCAACATCGAAGGCCCGCTGAACGCAACCGCAGGCACCCAGGCGCAGGCACTGCTGGACCCGGACTATGTGATTGAGCAGATTCAGGGACTGGTGTCCGAGTCGGAGTTGGCCGCCGAACTGCTGACTCCGATTCAGGCTATCCCCAGTATTCAGACGACCGTGGCAGACCATGGCGGGCGCATTGCGTCAACCGAGGCGGCTCTGTCGGACCTACTGAACATTCCCGCGTATGACACCGCAACGGATTACGCCATCGACGACCTGGTGAGCTATAACGGATCTGCCTGGCGGGCGCTTACCGCGATGACGGCGCCGGCTCCGACCCCGGCAGAAGGCGCGAACTGGACGGCGGTTGGCAATTACGCCACGTTCAGCGACATTATTGCAGCCAACGCCGTGGCGATTGATGATCTGGACGTGCGGATTACGTCGAATGACGGCGTATTGACCAGCTACGGCACCGACATTACCGCCATTCAGAGCCGGGTGACGGATACTGAGAACGACACCACGACCAACTCGGGGGCGATTGGCGCGCTCGACAGCCGTGTGACGGTTGCAGAGGGCGGGATAACGGCCAATAGCTCCGACATTACGCTGCTGCAAAACGACCTCACGACCGCTGAAGGTGACATTACCGGCAACAGCACGGCGCTGAACTTGCTCGATGGGCGAGTGACAACCGCCGAGGACACGATCACCGCGCAGGCGAGTGACATTACTCAACTGCAAACCGACGTGTCGAACCTGGACGTGGACGGCAATGCCGCTGCACTGCAGGCGCTGGACACCCGCGTTACCTCCAATGAAGACGAGATCATTGCGCAGGCGTCGGACATTACGACCCTCACCACCAGCGTCGGCAATAACACGTCTGCCATTCAGACCAAGGCCGAAGTGACAGCGGTTCAGGATCTTGAAAGCGATGTGGCCGTTCTCAGTGCGCAGTATGCGGTGAAGTTGGACGTGAACGGCTATGTGTCCGGCGTAGCGCTGGCCAACAACGGCACCACCAGCGAGTTCATTGTTGCTTCGGATGCGGTCTACTTCATCGACCCCGGCCAGTCCATTGAGGCATTCAACCCCGGCACCAACTATTCCAGCATCGACGACGTGCGCGACACGCAACTGGTGTTTGGCTACGCCGAGGTGGAGGGATTCAAGCGCTTCGTGATTAATGTGCCCGCCTACATTCCGGAGGGCTACATCACGTCTGGCCAGGT
>Ga0306906_1000780_pt1 | contig 11043 bp, 8 predicted proteins | sample AntRauTorcE11897_FD_190405 | JGI IMG/M metagenome (GOLD analysis project Ga0306906, IMG submission 190405) | Saline lake microbial communities from Rauer Islands, Antarctica - Metagenome Torckler E11 #897 (v2) (version 2) | ecosystem: Environmental > Aquatic > Non-marine Saline and Alkaline >...
GACATAGTTCACTCCTTCTGTGGCACGCTTGCGCTGCATCTGCTCCCGCACTGCTGGTGGGTATCGCTGTAAGCCCGCGCTTTGCAGGTCACGCAGTATGTTATTCAGTTCTTGCTGGAATACCCGCAGCAGGCGCGCATCGTTGGATACCTCAGCCCACTGCACGTCCGGGAATGTCAGCTCCAGGTCAGCCGCGGGCGCCTCGGACATCACGGAGTTCCAGACCGACTCCATGGTCGCCATCGTGTCCTGTCGTCGTTGGATTTCCGGCAGTGTCGCTTGATCACGCTCCAGTCTGGAGTTCTCACGCTCCAGTGCCCGGGTCTCGGTTTCAAGATCAGCCAGCTGCTCCAGCGCCAGCTGCTGCTCCCGCAGAAAGGCGCGATCGGCCGACTCAAGCTCCTTGATTTTACGCACAATCTTGTCGCGCTTCGCGAGCCCCTCTGCGCGAGCCGCATCCGGGATGTCCGATGCCGGATCGTCAATAGTGGCCAGTGCATCCATAAGCTCGCGGCGCGCTGGCAGAAACCCAGCAAACTTTGTAAAGTTCTCCAGTGTAATCGGCGGCTCGCGCGAGCCGCCTTGCTTTGAATTGGCCGTATTTCGGATACCCATGGTCGCTGTTGATCCACTGGCCTCATCTGTGCCCAGCTCGCCCGCGACATCACCTTCTACGGCTTCAGCCTGCTCCTGCCCTCGCAGCATGGCGCTTATCTCAAGGTCTCGCACCTGCCTGTTGCGGTTGTCCTCCGCCTCAGCAGTCCTCTCCGCCGCAGTTACTCCCGCCTGTTCGATCAGATCTGCTTGCGCCTGCTCGGATTCTTGCGCCTGTTGGGCAAGCCCGGCCGCCGCCTCAGTATCACCCGCCGCTTCAGCCGCCTCAGCCTGTTCAATCAGCGCTGCCCGCGCCAGCCCGGCGGCTTGTACTTGGCGGGCAAGTTCGTCCGTAGCCGCAGCCTCTCGCGCCGCCGCAGCCGCGGTATCCTGTTCGATCAGATCAGCTTCCGCCAGCTCGGCTTCCGACACAACAGCTTGTCGTGGTGCCTGCGCTCCCGCCGCGGGCTCAGTGACACCCAGTAACTCGTCAAGCATCGCTTGGGCTTCTTCGACGGAGTCAAGATTCTTCGCCAGCTGCACCTCGCGGGCGAGCTTATTCAGTGCGCCTTTGTAGGAGTCCCTGATTGACTTGGTCGATACGTTTTCCTCCTGCGCGACGGTAGTAAACGGGCTGACCCTAGGGTCGCCTTCTCCGCGTAGTGTAGCTACCCTTTGGATGCGGCTGCGTTCAGCCTGCGTCAGCGGTGAGTCCTCCAGTAACCGGAGCGCCTCGGGGGCCGTCAGCGGCTGCCCCTCTGTGCTGAACTGCTGGAACTCCGTCAGCCGGTCATTCGCCAGCACAGCCTCAACAAGCTCAATCTTCCACGACGCTGAGGCGCTTTCGGCCGATTCCAGGTCTTTACGCAGGCGCGCCAGCTGGGATATCGGCAGCTCTTTTATGCGATTAAAAAACCCTGCCGGCCTATCTACCTTCTTGCCGCCCTTGAGGCTCCCATCCTTCTTAAAAAGCTTCTCGCTGATTTCAGGCGCCAACTCATTAGTGGCCTGTTTCGTATTGATTGCGGCGATTGCTGCTGAATCGCGCTCGATCTCCGGGCGAGTGTCTTCAGCGGGCTGCGCCGCTACCTGCCCGTCTTGAGCGGGCGCAGCGCGGGATCGCCCTGCTGTGCCGGCATTCTTCCTATCCTTTTGCGGTATCGTCAAGCCTTCGTTTGAGTCGATCAGCTGCTCCAGGCGCGACCGGTTTTCCTGCAGCGCGCCACGCAGCACCTGCTGCTCTGAGCCGTTTCGCTTCTCCCGGGCCTTACCCAAACGAGTAACTAACTTGCGATTAGTGTCCAGCAAATCTTCGAGCTCACCCTGCGCGGCTTGCGCCTCCACCCCCGGGAAAAGGTCTCTGACCGAGTCTTGTTTCGCGATGATCCGTCTGGTGTTCTGCAGGATTGTATTGGCTTTCTGTGGGTTGGTCTCCAGCGCCTCCAAGTAGCTGACGCGCATCTCACGCAAGCGCGCCGCGTTGTCCAGGTACACCGTAGTCGCCAGACGCTCATTGGCCAGGCGAGGGTCCATGCCGCGGCGTATCATCTCAGACCGTATATCAGCCATGGCCTGCACAGCCCGCTGCTGTATGTCGGGGTCGCCATCGGGCGCTTCGGCAAGGGTCGACATCGAAGAGAATGACTTTTGCAGGTCTTTGACTGATCGATCACGCATCGTCTGCGTGCCGCCAGTCCGCCCGGTATTGTCCGGCGCTTTCCCTGTGCCGTCGGTAGGCTCGAGCTGCTGCCGTGCACCCCGAAGGTTAAACGCTGCACCCATGATGCCGCCAGCGAACACACTATCGACAACAGCGCGATCCAGCCCTTCGGTCAGTGCATTACCTTCGGCCCAGTTGGCCAGCATAGTTTCTGAAACACCCTGTGGTAGCTCCTCAAGTAAGCCTTCGGACACCGCGCCGCCCAGCACCCTGGAAGCCAGCTTCTTCCGTGCGGCACCCGCAGGTAGCGTCGGTACGCCGTCAACGAATATGAAGTCCGGGTCGACAATCCCGAGCCTTCGCGCGATCGCACCCCCACCAGCACCAAACGCGCCTGTAGTAACAGCTGATCCAGCCGCTGCGAGAGCACGCCGCTGCGGGTCAACATCGTCAGATATGCCCTGCTGCGCCATACCGCCGGCGAACGCGCCCTCCGCCAAGACTGGTGCTGCACGTCGTGCGGCCAGACTCGCGCCGCGTGTAAGACCTGCTGCGATGCCCGCAGGTACTATTGTCGAGGGTAGTGCCTCGCCGAGCAACGGGATCAACGCGCGCGGGTTTTGCAGGTAAGCCCGGGCACCAGCGCCGACACTTGCCGTGAATCCATCAGCCTCCTCAACTGCCTGGCTGACGTTCTGCACTTGTTGCTGAGTTTCCGGGGTCAGCAGCTTTCTACGATTCTCCGCGATCTTGGTTGGCGAGAAGCCTATAAAGTCATCAACCGCTTCCGCCGCCCGCGTGATTGGTCGGTCAAAGCCTGCGAGGCCGAAGGGTATGTCCGCGATGCCTCGGACGGTGTCTGGAACACTGTATAGCGCGGTTCCGATGGAGCCGACAAGGTCGCCGATTGCTGACGTGTTCTGGTCCGGTGCTGACTCAGGTGTTTGCGACTGCCTCTGACGCGCTTGGTCTACCAACTCACGCGCGGAGACGCGGCCGGGCTCCGTCGCTGATTGTGTCGCAGTGGTGGGTAGTCTGTCGGATCGAGCGCGACCAACCGCGCCCGCCCGAGCTGCATCGATATTAGACTGGTCCGTTAGTTGGCGCTGCTGGTCCCGCTCCCGCTCCTGCGAGAGCTGCCTGAAGCGCTGAACCGCCGACAGCTGAGGATTCTGGGCCATTGGTGTCTTTACTCCTGGCTGATGCGATCATCTTGTTCAGCTTATCAGTCCCGAAAAACATCACAACGTCGCGTGGTAAAACGAACTCACCGCTATCCAAAGCCGCTGGCGTCTCGCCGTCGATCATTGCAGGGATTGAGTCCACAGCTGATTGAGGATTCGAGTCTACCACCATTTTGCCTGATACATCCGGCACCATGCCGCCGTCAGCAAATCCCATGGCACTGGCAGGCTGGCCCGCCATCTGCGGCGGTGCGGGAGGTGCGCCGGCGCCGGGTGCGCTCTGCTGGCGCATAGACATAAATGACTCGAAGTCCACCGGTGCCAAGCCCATCTGGCGCATGCCGTTCGTCATCTGCTGGTATGCCATGATGTCCTGGCTGGCGGGCATCGCCGGCCCGGCCCGCCCCAAAGCAGGCATCGCCATAGCTGATTGCGGCCGCGGCACGACACCACCGTCAGCTAACCCTACCGGCTGCTCGAATCCGCCCGGTGCTATACCTCGCAGTAGCTCTTGGTATACAGCTGCTGTATTCGGGTCGGTCAGATCAATCTGCTCTGTCTCCGGGTTCAGCTTCAAGGCACCTGAATCGACGAGTGCTTTGAACCCCGAGGGGTCAATGCCGCCCGCCTGAGCGCCGCCCGCCGCCCGCGCCGTGGCTGACTGTGTCAGGGCATCGTTGTACGCTAGGCTTGATTCAGCCTCCAGCAGTGCGCGATCAGTATCTCCGGCTTCGCTCATACGCACTTGCTCCAGCCCCGCCGCGGTATCCGCCTGCCCAAGCAGTGCATCGGCCTGTGCCCGGATGCCTTGCTCCTCGGCTACGCTCTGGCGCCCATCAAGTCGAGAAAGCAGCTCGTTCGCCTGCGCCTGGCGATCCTCCATGCTACCCGGCGCAGCGCCGCCGATGTATGCGATACGTCCTCCCGGCACGCCGCCGCTCCTAGAGTCAATAGCCTGCTGGCGTTGAGCGTTGGCCGCAGCAAATTCATTCAGCGCTGAGCGGTTGTCGAACGTATTCACACGATTCGCCATCGCCACGCCATTGGGGTCGTTGGCTGGTATGTTGTACTCGCTACCCCTCTTTGGACCTGACTCAACAGTAATTCCGTTGATGGCGCTTGCTGGTGTCACCGGTCTCTCTGGTGCGGGTTTGCCCTCGCGCTGTGGCTGACTGACATTAGCAACAAACGCATTGAAATTGCTCTTGATTCGATCGCCCAATGATGACCCTTCTCGAGGCAGAACCGAGAATCCTTGCGGTAGCTGGTTTGCCTCAACAAGGTCTCGGCTTGGCGTGAACTCTTCGCGCTTAGGGCGTGCTGATTCGTTTATGCGCGCGGGCGCAACCATACGCATGTTTGGGCGCTGGTTCGCATTATCCGCAAAGCTGCTTTTGACTCGATCAACTGCGCGAGTAACCGCTGAGCCTGCATAAATGTCGCTTGCCCGAGTCCCGGGCTGTCCGTCTCTATCTTCACGCGCCATGCTAGAGCCTCACGTATCGAGTTTTACCTGTCCAGTTTGCGCGAGCAAGCGGTGATTCGCCAGCATGCATGTGCGCGTAGTCACGCTTTGCGGCTCGGACAGATTTCTCATAGCCTTCTCGCATCGACTGACTGGCGGCCATGTTGGCGCCTTCCGGGTCGTTGTTCCGCAGTGCTCGCCATGCTGCATAGTCCGCCAGCATAAGCTGGTAGTCTTCAGGAATCTCCAGCGCCATATCCATAGTCTGCCGGGTCATCTGCTTCAATGGCAAACGCATGACGCGCAGCTGCACGACATACACTTCGTTCGGCACAGGGCTCAGCCGCAATCTCTTTGTCGCTACCTGCGCACCGTAGCACGTTGGGCGGCCCTCATAAAACATCCGCGACACCTGTCCGCGTGTGCCGTCGCGCATAGGGTGCCAAGTCTGCCGCCCTTCGGTATCGGTCTCGATGATCCCAGCTTCCTCGATACGTAGAATGCGCGGGTCCAGCTCGTACTCTTGCTGGCCCACTACTGTAGGGAACGTAGTGAACTCGGATGTGTCGTCGCTAAGGCAGAACGTGCGCCGCGCAAAATTGCGATACGCCTCGTCCAGGAACCGTATCAGCTCCGTGTCAGACCACAGCTGCGGGCTGGCAATGTCTCGCAGCACCGAGCACCGCAGGTGGCCCAGCAGCTCAGACTGCTTCATTACTCATCGTCCAAATCATCAAGCCCTTCCAAATCACCCAGGTCGTCACCAGACGGGTCGTCCTTGGCGGCCGCATCAGCTTCTTCCTGCTCCGCCGGAGCGCGCATTGACGCCTCCGCCGCAGCATCCTCAACAGCCTGGGCCGCGGCCGCAGCTTTACTTTTTTCAGCCGTTTTCTGGGCGGCTGTTTTCCGGCCACGGCGTGTTTTCGCCGTCGCTTCTTTAATCTCTTTTGGAACCGGCTCAAATGACTCCATCTTTTCGTGCAGGGCCATAGAGGGGTTGTAAGGGTAAATCTCACCAGTGTCTTTGTGCCGTAGCATAGTCGCCATGGTCATCTCCAGAAAAGTAATAAGGGGGCCGAAGCCCCCTAGGATTAGCCGGTGTGCACACCAACCACAACAACGCGGAGCTTAGCAGCGGCCAGCGAGGCCGCGGCAGGTGTCGCAATCAGCTCAGTGTCAGCTGCATACAGCTTCCCTGCAGCGGCGTAGGCGCCGCCTCCAAGGTAACGCCCTGCCGTGGCGACAGCTTGCGCCGCAACCCAACCGTTGGGGTCAGTAGAGTCACCCACATCAACCGTCACAGTCGCTTCGCCAGTGATTACCTGCAGTACAACGTCCTGCACAACCATCCCCGCCGGGATATCCATAAGTCGGAGGGTGTCGGTGGCAGCTACACCACCATCAATCCTGTCCGCCTCAATGGTGTTCTCGAGGATAAGGTACGCCGGATAGCCAGCAGCACCGCTACCAGCAGATTGCGCGATGGGTTCACCACCGCGATACGCTTCAACATCAGCCATGATCTAACTCCTTATTAGCCTGCTGTAACGTAGGCGGTAGCCAGCGCTTCAGGCTTGGTGACTTTGTGACCATACACCATCAGGCCGCGCATGATATCCCCAAAAGTGGATTCCGCGCGCAGGTCTTCGGTTTTGGTCAGCTGGGTCGCGAACGTGATGCCTGCCTGAGTGCCGGCGATGACACTGTAGGTCGTGTCCCCACCATCCGTGTAGCGAGGCAGCAAGTTGCTGTTGTACACAGTGAAGCGATCGATGATGCCGATACGCCCATTGCGCAGCGGTGACGTACCGTCACCCGTCAGCGATGCGTCTTTCAGGTCAGACAGCTTGAGCAGCGTCGTCACCCAGAAAGGCAGGAGTAGGAATCGACCCGTCTCAGGGTTATTCTCCTCGTCCAGCGCCTGACCCAGATACATGATCATATTGAGCACATTAGCTGAGGTGATCGCCAGCGGCGTGCCAGTGACACCCAGGTTCAGGTTTCCAGAGATACGCCCAGCCGTCGCGCCCTTGTTGGTAGCAGCTACGTCAGGTGGGATGGTGCCGAGTACACGCGTGTCGAGCTTGATTTTCATCTGCTCGGACGCATCCTCAGCCCAGATGTTCATCTGGTCAATGTCCTGCTGCTTCTCAACGATATCATCGATGATGGTATCCCAGTAGAAGCCCTTGTCGATCAGCAGCTCGAGCACCGGCGCCGTAGGGCGTTGGTGAATCAAAGACTGACCAATCTGGTAGTCGCGAATTTCAAGCGTCGGTCGCTGACGGATGATTACCTTATCACCCATGTTGCGAATTTCGCCTTCGTAGTCCGTGTTTGAAATCTGCGTCAACACGGTCCCATCGTAATACTTGTCGATGAGCTTGGTAGACCAAATCTCCGGGATGAATACCCCGGAATAGTTGGGCTGACCCGGTACGCGAGGATAAGCCATGTTTCTTTACTCCTAGTTAACTATTGAGGTCGACACGTCCTTCGGTTTGAGCAAGCGCAATCTCTCGCTCAAGGGCTGCAAAATCTTCGGCGGACATCGCTTTCTCACGAGTTCCACCGACGCGTCTATTTTTGTAGACGCCGGCGATTTCACTGACGGTCCAGATTTTTTGATCGCGAGCCTCAGCAGCAGGCGCAGCGGCTTGCCGCGTCTTCTCCGGTGCGACCTGAGCCTCCAGGTCAGTGTTCCGGGTCTGACGTTTCGCGGTCTTCACTTCCTCGCTCTTACCTGTCAACTTCTCGTACGAGTTGAATACGTTCGCCACCGTCGCATGGTCCAGCGCTTTCACGCCGTCCGCGAACACACGCTGCATGGCGGTGTTCTCTTTGAGCCAATCAATGAAACTGTCGTCGGCGTCCAGTTTACGCCAACTAGGCGACAGCTGGTCCAACTTGGTATCAAAGCGCTCTTGCGCGGTGAGGTGCGTCACCTCGGAAGTCTTGTCGACCGTACCTTTCAACGCCTTGAGTTCGTCCTGGATCGGTCCGATCATCTGGGTAGCGATGGTTTTTGCCACCTCATGAACGTACTCAACCATGTCCTGACCGAAGGCATTTACTTCGTTGTCGGTGTAACTAGGCTTCTGTGGCTCAGCCGGCTCCTGTGCTCTCGAGTTGTTGTGGTCTTGAACTTGGGCAAGCAAATCGCGTAGCTGCTCTATCTGCTGGTTCTGAGCGCGGAGCATGCCGTCTGCTGACTTCCACCGGGCTTCCGCCACCCTTGCCCGTTCCTTGAGGTCAGTGTCCTCGTCGGCTTCGGGGGGTGGTTCTTCCTGGCGTACCGCAGGCGGCTCGTCCTGGGCAGGCGGCTCTGAGGGTGCGTCGTCGACAACGGTCAGGTCAGGTCCGGTTTCATTGGCTGGTGATGCAGCCGTAGGCTCCGATTGCTGCTCTCCTTGCGGTGCAGACAATTCCCGAATGCGTCGATCCGCTTCCTCTGCTGCTTGCTTGACTCGCTCTGGTTTCATCATTTGCTCCTTTGCCGGTGCCGTTGTCACTCAACGCTTTCCGGGAGTTCACCCACGCCTATGTGGCGTCGGTTTGTATGAGTGAGAGTATCTCGCGTAGTCTCCGACAACCGCCTTGCAGCACTCTTAGTTGGTCCATATCAGTCATGGTTACCAGTTTGTCCTGCTCAGCTACCAGTTCGCGCTCAAGGAAATCAATCAAGACACGATTTTCACGTAACCTGTTTATTTCCCTGTGCTCTTGCTGTGTCGGTCTCACACGTTCCTCCCACTCGTATGGGCGTAATGTCTGTTAAAAACTCAACCGTGTCAAGGCGTTAACGCGTTTGGGCTGAAGTTGTCTGTCACCGGCGTGCCGTCGGCAAGCTGCTCACCGCCGCCGATAGACGGCTGGCTCTGGTTACCTTGCGTGCCCTGCTGCTGTTGCGCCAAGGCCTGCTGTTGCGCCATGTTGGCATCGAGCTGTTCTTTCGGCGGCACGATGTCATCCGTATTGAGGCCCAGGCCCTCGGCTACGGCGCGTAGCACCTCCGCACGTCCCTTGGTTCCGGTGATGCTTTGGTCGATCGGGTTCGCCGTGACATTCAGGAATTCGTTCCTGCGCAGCTGCAGGCTCTCCAACTTCATGAGACTCACCGCACCGCGAGCAACCACCTGCGCATCGCCTTTGATCGTCGGGTCTTCGGCGTACATCATGTTGTGGTTGTATAGTTTAGTCAGCATAGGCGACAGCACCTCGGTGTCCACGTTCGACACGACCCCCTTGAGGCCTTTGCTTGCGGCGTCCATCAGCATGCTGAGTCCTGACGCAGTCCTGCTTGGCCCTGACATCTTGTCGGAGCCGCCCATGTACCGCGGCACCATAGAGAAATCGTCGGCAAAACGGTAAAACGTCTCAATGACATTCATCAGGTCCGTTGCGTTACTCTCTGGCTGGAAAAAATCAATCGCCTTGCCCTGCGTGCCAAAGTCCGAATCCTCCACCTGGTGAATAGCCCACGGCTGCAGGCGAGTCACGTCCTGCCCCGGCGCCAGCCTGTCAATGTTTACCTCCACCTGTGGCCCAGATGCCATGGCCATGTTGTTGACCAGCGAGCGCACAGCAGCATTCACCACGCCCTGCACGTCATCCAGGATGTCCGGCAGCGCGAAACCCCAGAACTCCCCGGGGACATGCTCGTAGCTGGTTTTAAAATACGGCCTCTGGTTGAGTGGGTCGTAGTTGATCTGCGCCTTGATGACCCAGTTGCCGCACAGCCACACACAGGACTCATACATCGCTTCGCGGTCGTCTACGCGCTCATCGTCCAGGCCCCACTCAATCAGGTCTTTGCCCAGTACGGGTCCGCTATACTCAATGACATCAAACTCAAATACCTTGCGCTGCTGCAGCTCCGGCACTTGGTCACCAAAGTACGCATTGCTGGCGCCCAGCCCCATCCAGTCATGCAGGCCACCTGTCTGGTTTTCACGCAGGCACGCTCGGATGGCGCTCTCATCATACCCAGGCGCGCCGATAAGATCGTAGAATTGCGAGTATGTGTACGTATGGTGCTCAATAAAGAAGCCATCTTGTGGGCTCTCCGCGCCGGGCGCTGGGTATGCTCGGAACGGGTCCACGCGCTCAAACGTCGGCTTGATGACCTTTTTTACGGATGGCTCCAGTGTACCCGTGTCGTCAGGAGCCTCCCACTTCAGGACTTTACGCCGGCGTAGGACAGGACCTTTCAAGATGGCGCTTGGGTACGTTGCCAGATCGATCAGGAAGCGTGACAGTACCTGCTCAAAACCCGCCTCGACCATCTGGTCTGCCATGTGCTTTTCCATACGCTGGGTCGTAGAGCGCGCCTTGTCCATCAACTCCTCTTCGTACCGATCCATTTCGGCGGAGAGCTGAGCGCGGACCATGACCGGGTCCGGCATCTCGTTCGTACTCGCGAATGCTTGCGCCACCATCTGAGATACCTTGGCTTTTACCTGCGCCTCTGCGTCTGGTGGGAAATCTGGCTTGGGTGTCGGGTTCAGCGTCCAGGGTCGGTCGTTCTGCCCCATGAAAATATCTCGCAGCCACGCCTCCACAATCCGAATCTTGTTCGCCGTGACCCGCGCGTACTCCTGGGAGCCGCCGAACTCTTCGATGTTCGCGAGCTTTTCCGGGTCATAAATGCCCAGCAGGGCACGGTGTGCGCGCCGTATGCGTGGTAGTGCCGGCTCTTTCGCCTGGCGTGCAACTTCCCACGCCTCAGTGACGTGCTTGGCCAGCCCACTCATAAGGGGTCGGTTGTTGTCTTCCCGGGCATCCTGTGTAGCTTTCTGCGCCGCCTGCTCCGCTTTTACCAGCTCGGAGTTCGGCACCACGCGGATGAGCCCCATCGCACTTTGTACCATGCCTTCCTCCGTTAAATTGATCTCGATTCGCGGTAGCTGGAGCCGTAAGATGAGCTGGATGTAAAGTTATCCGCCATGCTCGCGCTCACGTTAACCGCACTCATCGCCGATGCAGCCAGCTGCGATACCGCCTCCGTCGCCGATTCAATGCTCCGCAGGCCGAGAGAAGTGACGTGTTTCAGCTGCTCCACCTGCAGCTCAGAATTCTGCAGTATGGCCTGCAGCCGCGCGCGCTCCCCTTCAATCAGCACAGCGGCGTTTCGAGACTCG
>Ga0306906_1000783_pt1 | contig 11021 bp, 6 predicted proteins | sample AntRauTorcE11897_FD_190405 | JGI IMG/M metagenome (GOLD analysis project Ga0306906, IMG submission 190405) | Saline lake microbial communities from Rauer Islands, Antarctica - Metagenome Torckler E11 #897 (v2) (version 2) | ecosystem: Environmental > Aquatic > Non-marine Saline and Alkaline >...
TGTCAAAGGCACGATGCCATTTAAAGAACCGAGCTTTGTAATCACTTTGGTCATCACTAGATAGATTTATCCAATTTTCTTTACAAGCTAACAATTCCTGGACACCTGCTTCCCAGTCCGTGGTTTCGATGATGTGTTCTAACTTTTTCTTAGCAAGCTGAGCATCGGCAAGATTATCAAAGTCCTGCTCAACGTGCATTACTTCTATGCAGATTGTTTGATCTACATAGTCTAAGGAAAAGTCAATACCCCACTTGGGTTTGATACTGAGTAGCTTATTAAGAATGGGGCGTTGTTCTGCTACTTCTGCTATACGCTGCCTTGCTTCGCCAGCAAAGGCACAGCGGTATAGTAGCATACAATGATCCAACACTAATCCCTTTTCTGAGTTTTCAGCATCTTTGTACCAAGGGACAGCGGGAGCAATGTGATATTGTATTTCTCGATCCAGTGTCACTCCGTTTACAACGTAGTGTAGGTACTCGAGTTCTGTGGGGACTTCGTAGCCGTCTTTGTCGAAGTCTCTAAAAGGAAGTGTTCTAAGATGTTTATAGGACAAAGGTGCTGTTAAATATGGATTAGTTTCAAACGTGTTGTCTAAATTAACCAATTTCATTCAGCGCCTCCTTTACTTACTGTTATTTAATCTACGATACAGATCGTTCTTGATCGAACTTTTGTCACTTTCGTTTGCAATTGGCCTAGAATAGGTTGATTCGCCTATGTTTTTCTTTTCTGCTTTCTTCATTAATTGCTGAAATTCTCTGCCCAGTTCAGAATCGTTTGATATTTTGGTTAATGCGTTTTCGTACTTTGCAAGTGTTTTAGCTAGTTCTGGAGATAGTTGCTTGCCTGATGCTGGGTTACTTTTATTACTAGCCTTGCCAGTGTTGTCGCCACTGCTCTTTTTGTCTTTTTTGTTATTCCCAAACGCTCCTTTCAAGGCACCGATATTATTATAGTCTTTCTTGCCAGCTTTCCAGTCTTTCTTCATCTGGTCCCACTTAGGACCTTCTTCAATACTGTCGTCGTCGTTCTCGGTGCTGCCTACTAGTTTGCCGTGTGTAACGTTTTTCTGTTCACCACTTTTAGAAGGCTTTGATTTGCCAACCTTGTCCTTGCCTTTGAGCTGACCGGCTTTACCTTTCTTGTAGCCTTCTGACATTGGTATGCCAGCAAGTGCTGCCATTTGTCTAGCTTCGTCCAGCATCTCTGGATTTGATTCGCGCCTAGGAGCATTGACTCCAGCAAGTGCTGCCATTTGTGCTGCTTCGTCCATAGGCTCGCCTGCTACTGGTGTAGGAGTTGGTGCTACAGGAGCAGCACTTTCTGATACTTCCTCTCGCGGAGTTTGCCCATTATCACCTTGTGCAGCTCGCCTTAGCATCTCAATATCTCTATTGCGATCACTTGGCTCAATTTCGTTTAGTGCGTGTTGTAGTTTATGGAAGTCCATCTTTATACTCGTCGTCTATTTCTGTGAAGCCAACTTTATTAGCTTTTAAGAATTTCTTAAAGTCTTCGCGTTCTTCTTCGCTGTAGAATGCAACCATCGCGTTGTCACCTATCTTGTTATAGGTAGGATCTGTTGCACGATACTCTTTCATTAGTGTACTGAATTCGTACGGTGACATCTCGACGTTCAGCACTCTAGCATTAGTGATCAATGTTTCTACTAAAAACATGTAGCCGCGCATCTCTTCACTCATATCATTTGTGTCCTAGATTTGGGTTCCGTGTTAACTTAACGTTGTCGCCACTTAATTTCGGGTTGTTTTTTATGATCTTATGTCCGGCGTTTGAAGCAGCTTGAGCATCTTTAAACTCAACCGCCTGGCCGTTCTTCCACCAAACTTTGTCATTTATTGCAAGGTAGTAAGGACTTGCTTTTTTTGCCTTTTGTCTGTCAACAAAGGCCTGGTCACCGTCGTCGTCAATGCCACGGTCTCTAGCACTTGGCTTCCCGCCTGGTCGACTTCTGCCGCCTGTGAATGTACCGTAGGAATCGTAATCTCTACTAGCTTCTACTATGCTATCCTTTTTTTTAGCATCTAGCTTGCTGCGTAGACTCTGTACATACGGATCGCTGGTTTCTTTAAACTTGCCGTATTTTTTAGTTTCACCTACTGCAATTTCACCTGGCCCAGCAGCACCTAGTTCGCCACCTTCTTGTTCAAACTTGATCTTGTATTCTAAGTCGTGATAAACAGCACCCATGTAATCTGCTGCTTTGGTAATCTTTGCAGCTTGCCACGCTTCGATGCCGTTTGGATCTGTTACTTGCTTCATCATCTCGTGTAGTTTGATCGAGTATTGAGCAATTTTATACAATTGCGATCTAGCCATTTGCAGCTCGTGATCTGCTTCTGCAGATGCTGCCTGGTCTGCTAGACCTTCGTTTACTTTCTTGTTCTTAGCCATGTGTCATCAAGCTCCTAATATTCTAGTATTTATCGTTTTACAGTCTTGCTGCCTAAAACATTGCTGTCAACGTCTAGTGCGTTCTTGACAGTGCCATCTGGGTTCTTTAGTTGTGGCGCTTCCGGCGCACCGTACTTATTACGTTTCTTTTTTCTGCTAGGAGGGTTGGCTACTGATGCCACGGCACCTGCGCTGGTTGCTCCTGCACTTGCTGATTCGTAAATGTCTTTATAATATGTTTTTGGAAATGCGTGTACTAGCTCCAACAGCTCTTTTACCGGAACGTCAGCGCGCATTATACTAACTGAGTTTCGTGTATTTGCTGCTGCTAGCCATCGGTGATGTCCGTCAATAATATAATCGTCTGAGCTCGCAATAACAGGCTTTTCGTTCTTTCTTTTTAGAAGGGCTTTCATGACACCTTTGTCACTAAACTCTTTTTGTATAGGCTTTAGTTGGCTTGCTGGCACACGGCCGCGACTAATAGTGACACCGTTCTCTTCTAAGTATTTAAGAAATTCTGGATAGTCGTGTTCTTTAATCTGCGGCATCTTCTTGCGTGGAATGCCAAGAGTATCTGAAGCACCTGGCTTCTCGATCTTTAATTCGTCTATTATATTCTCGTCTAGATCAGTTATTCTCACGTCTTATTATCCTTTCGCTTGCTAGAGAAAGTGGGCGGGCGCCCGTCTTCTCTACCTTGTTTCTGAACTTTGCTGCTGTCACTTCGCGCGTCTTCATTGTTATTTCCTAGTATATAGTTATTTATCGTAGACGTTGATGGATGTAAATTTACGGCGGCGTCAACCCTTCGGTATCTCTTGTTCCGTCGCCTGCTTTGGTCAGGTCGTACTTCATCTCAACTGCCGTTGCGCCAGAAGGCAGTGTTAGACTTCCTTGAATTGATCTATTATCTGGACTTACTACTTTTCGGTATGTTGTACTAATATAGTCTCCGACCCATTCTTGTTTGTTTATAGCTGTGTGCTCAACTACTCTCGCCGGGATAGTAAGCAAACTCGGAGCATACGGTAGTGCACTAAATGTAACGTTATATGTTGTCGGTTTAGTGACTATAAATTCGTGAACATTGTCGCGGTCGTCTAACACAAACATCACTGTTTCGTCTTCGCTAAAAGCAATAGATCGAGGATCATATATACCGTTGTTTCTTAATTTGAAATTCACGTTATCGTAGGTAGCTGTACTAGTGTCAAACGGTGTAGAAAGTATATATTCGTAGATAACGTCGCCTGAATGTCCTACAGTATAGAACCTGGCGCCAGAATTACTGTAAGCAATGTCGAATATATTAAAATCTTGGCTACTGTTAAATGTAAATTCTAGTGTAATATCCGATATATCAAACGGCGTAGCTAAAGTAAACTGGTATACTTCATTACTTGACGGCACAACTAGCATCCTCGTACCATCCGAGCTAAATTCAAAACCCCACAGATTACTAACAAAAAGGTCAGAAAACACATCGTTGTAGACAATAGTGCTTACATCGTACGGTGCGGAAAGATCATACTGGAATACTTTGTTTCCGCTATACCCTAACATAAACAGTCTTGTACCGTCGTTATTAAACGCAACGTCCATTGGTGTCGAGTCTTGGCTAAAAAAAGAGAAAGTAACGCCAGTGTTATTTGCTGTACTCAAGTCATAATTTGTAGTCATAGAGTATTCTACCAACCGGTCGAAGGTGTAACCTGTTATATAGAATACTGATCCGTCGTTGTTAAATGTTATACCAGAGGCTGAGGGCTCTTGTCCGCTGACGTTAAGTTCTACGTCAGTATAAGTGATTGCTTGAATACTTTCAGCCGGAACTATAGAACTTGCAGTGACATCAATTTCGTCTCCTGGCTCACCTTGGTCGTAAGGAATAACAGTGTCACCGGCAATTAGGTCAACAGCTCGGCCGTTTATTCCCCCTATATACGATGTTGTTGTTGATGAGACAAAATCTATGTCTAAGTTGGCAGCCAACAGTCTAGATTCATTTGGACTTATGGATGTAAACATCCTTGGAAGAGAAACTAAGCACAATTGAGTCGGGGCCGAGTCAAGACCAAGTGACGAGATATTAGCAGTCCATTGTGTTCTAAATTCGTCACCGTTAACAGTGCCATTTACTGAGTATTGATGAACTCGATCACTATTGACGCCTACTATGTACATCTTTGTGCCATCGCTACTAAATTTTACAGAATGTACGCCAGAGTCCTGAGAGGACACACTAAATTGTATGCCGTCGTAACTAGCGGTTGAAAGATCATACGCAGTGGTAAATGACCATTGAGTTACTGCACGAGCACCTGTTCCAACTATAAACAATCTTTCACCGGTGTTGTTGAAAGCCATACCGTAGCCTTGGCGTTCAGGTCCTTGGGTATCCAAGCGTACTCCGGACCAGGTTGCCGTTGATATGTCGTAAGGTGTTGATAGTAAGTGTTCTTCGACGTACTCGTAGTAACTGCCAAGAGTGTACATTCTAGTGCCGTCGTTGTTAAAGAGTACGTCTTGCGGGTCTCTCATGGCTTCGAAGTCACCAGCTACCTCGGTATTATACTGAACACCGTCATAACTTGCAGTGGAAAGATCGTATGCTGAACCTAATGTGTATTGAAACACAGCCGGAGTCCTGTCGCCAACCATATACATCTTCGTCCCAGTGTTGTCAAATGTAACGCCACTCGGATCAAAATCTTGAGAGCCTACGGCAAGTGATACTCCGTCGTAACTCGACGTTGAGATATCAAACGGTGTTGCTAACGAGTATTGGTAAATCGAGTCTGCAGGGCCGCCGCCGACTATATACATTTTTGTGCCAGTAGGGTCAAATTCTAGTCCTTGTGGACTGCTTTCCTGACTGCCTACAAAAAAGTCCACGCTGTCATAACTTGCGTTATTAATGTCAGTCGGAGTGTTTTCTATAAACACCGTCTCTGAGTTAACTGGGCCGATTGGACCTCTTTTTATCTGAGTGCTGCATCCGTCTTTTGCAAGCAATAAAGTGCCCGACTCGGGCACTGGAAGAGTAGTGCCTACTAGCTCTGTAGCAGTAGCCGAGTCGTAGTCAAAGTTTTGCCCTTTACCTCGGTAACTAGGAAAGTAACTGTTCCAATTTGACTCTTCAAAACCTTGTACTGCTAGTGGTGAAGCAAATATATCAGTTCCTTCGGAGTTAGTTCCTGTAGCACTGATACTTCTAAAGATTACCGGGTCGTCGTACCCGTTCGGTAACGTAATATCAAGAGTAGTTATAGAACCGTTAGCAGTTTTAACCATCTCGGTTCCGGTATTTGGGTTTATCCATATATCTTGTATGCTATCGCTTGTTGAATCTTGGTATCTTCCAGTAAAGATTGCACTTCCGACGAACCAAGCAGTTCTTAGACTAAAGTGATAGACATAGTTTGCTGCTTCGACTCCTTCTATCCCGGTGTCAGCAATAGACGCAATATAAAGTTCTGTGCCATCAGGCTTAAGGTTTACACTTTGGATAATAGTGTCTGCGCCGGTACAAGGACCTAGTGATAAGGTGCCTGCTTGAGATATAGTTCCGATATTCCAAGGAGTTGACAAGGAGTGCCAATAGACTGTTGTCTGATCAACTCCATATAAGAAGTTACCGCTCGAATTCCAAAATATTTTGTTGCCAGTAAAGTTTGCAGTCGAAGAAAAGTCGTACGATGCAGTTGAAATATCCCACGGTGTAGACAGCGAGTATTGGTAAATTATGTTGGTGCCAGAAACTCCAACAAAGTACAACTTGGTACCGTCGCTTTTTAGTACTACATCTGAGACCTCAGTGTCTCGAGCACTGACATCTAAAAACTTTTCACCTGTTTGTGTTGTAAAATCATATCCAGTCTCGAACGTTATCTGTGCAATCGAAGCAGTAGAATTGTTTAGTCCGGCTATATAAAATTCAGTTCCGTCGGGTTTCAGTGTCGACCCTCTTGGCTCTGATAGCGTAGTAGCTGCACTGTTGCTAGAGTTTAATTCGGCAGACGCGATGTACCACCGAGCAGTCGGTAATGCTGCTAAATCGCCGTCGCCTTCGGCTCGCTGGCGAGAAGATGCGTAGATTCCATAATTAATCAGCCTACTCATTGTTTATTCTCTCTTATTAAAGTTTTATGCATTCGCTACCTCAAGCATGTTGTTATTTGTATTTATGGTGTTAGGCCTCTAGTATCTCTGATCCCTGGTGCTAGTTTGGTTAGGTCGTATCTTGCTTCGGTAATTTCTTGTCCTTCGTCTGCTATAAACTTATACTGAACTGCTCGGCTGCCGGCACTTATAGAAGCATATGAAGTTTCTATGTAATCTTCAACCCATTGTTCGCTGTTTACGTTAGTGTGCTCGATTGAGCGATCAGGAATTATCAGACGTCCTGGCTCAAACGTTTGTGTTGCAAATTGTAGAGTATAAGCATCTTCTACGATAGAATATTGATAAACAGAGTCTGTACTTGCACCCACCATGAACAGCACCTGTTCGTCGAGGCTTAATTTAAAATCTCGAGGAGACCCGTCTTGAGATCTTGTATCTAGACTACTTTCGTCGTCTGTTGCAGTTGCTATATCAAATGCTGTTGACAGTGAATACTGATAGATTATTTCGTTGTTGAGTCCTAGTATATACATTTTTGTGCCATCTGCGCTAAACTCAACGCTTAGTGGTACGTCACCTTGCGAGGTTTGAAAATTAAAACTTATTGAATCATAAGTTGCTGTCGTAACATCAAATCCAGTTGACAACGTGTATTGGTAAACAGAATTATTCGTGCCACCCGCAATGTACATTTTAGACCCATCGTTATTAAAAGTAACATCATACAGCAAAGCGTCTTCGGCGATTGCAAAGTTTCTGTCGTTGTATGTTATCGACGATACATCATATGGTATTGCAACATCATATTCAAATACTGTTGCAGTATCTGCACCTACTAAGAATAATTTTAATCCGCTAGTGTTGAATGTTAAACTATACGGCTGAGTCATTTGGCCGGCTACACTAAAATTAACCTCGTCGTAACTTGCTGTTGACAGGTCAAAAGGTTCGCCTAGTGTGTACTGGAATATCGAATCACTGTCAGAACCTACAACGTATAAAGCAGTCCCGTCGTTATTAAACACGAGGCCTAGTGGAGCTATTTCCTGCGCACTAATATCAAAACTTACTTCGTCGTATGCAAATCCTGAAATTTCTTCATCAGTTGAAGTGATAGTTACATCGGCAGTTAGCGGCGTAGCTGTCCCTTCTACGAACGGTATGCCGTTGACTGTGTTGTTTACAGAGAACTGTAAAAGTCTAACGCTGCCGGCGCCTTCGGCTCCGATATAAAATTTTGTCCCGTCAGTACTCCAAGCTATATAAGTCATTGAGGTCGCAGGTAAAGGGTTAAAACTGACGTTGTCGTAGACTAGGGTAGAAACTTCCCATGGTGTTGACAGAGAATACTGCATTATCAAGAACAGTGACATAACATACAACCTAGTTCCGTTAAGGTTAAAATGAATGTCGTACGGAGTTGCACTGTCTTCCACTCCAAGATCAAAACTTTTATTGTCGTAAGAAATTGTAGTTGTGTTAAATGGAGTACTGAGTGTATACTGGTATATAAACTCACTTCTTCCTAGAATATACAATTTTGTCCCGTCGGGCTTAAATTTTACCTTGTACGGAAATGTCTCGCTAACACTGTAAGGAGAGTTGGAGTAAGCAACCGTGGCGTTAGGCCTAAACACAGCGGAGGTTACGTCAAACGGAGTTGGCAGTAGAAACTCAGCTACTCTTGAGTAATTTGCTTCGTAAGCATAAAGTTTTGATCCGTCGTTGTTAAACTCAAATGAGTACGGATCGCCCAGTCCGCCATTAACAGGAATGTCTTGGGTAAGCGTGAAAATACCAATAAAATCGTTTGCATCAATTATAGTTGATATATCGTACGCTGTGTTTAGGTTATATTGATAAATGCGACCACCATTTATAGCATAGATCTTTGTTCCGTCGTTATTGAAATTGAGATCGTAGGTTCCGGTTTGATTAACAAAACTGAATATGACGCTGTCAAAAGTTGCTGTCGACAGATCAAACGGTGTACTCAGAGTGTACTGGTTTATATTACCGGTGTTAACACCTGAGATGTACATCTTTGAACCTATGTCATTAAAAGTAATTGCCCGCGGTACAGTTTCTTGTGCTCCAACAGCAAGCGACACGCTAGTATAACTCGCAGTTGTTACGTCATATGCTGTTGATAAATCATATTCGTAGACGTTATTGTTGTCTGCTTCTAAAAGGAACATTTTAGTTCCATTGGCTCCAAATGCCATTCCCAGGAAGGTCGAGCCGCCAACTGCGCTAATGTCGACGCTGGTAGCTCCGGTTTCTGTTGCAGTAGACATATCGTAAGGAACAGCTACATCAAACTGATGCACTATGCCACTGAACGTTAAAATGTATAACCTAGTCCCGTCTGGGTTTAGAACAAATTCCGATCCGTCGTTAAAGTTAACAACGTTTAGCGCACTAAAAACAACACCTGGCTCTCCGTCGCCGTTTGTAAGATCGAATGCGATAGACAGATCATATTCGTGTAGCTCGCCGAAGTTACCTCCGGACATATACATTTTTGTACCGTTATCGTTAAATTCTACACCGTAAGGAAACGAATCTTGGTCTGTCACGTCGTAAAACGTCTCGATAGTCGACATTGTTGATATATCAAAAGGGGTTGACAACGAATATTGCAGAATTCTTGCCGAGCTGGTATTAACTACAAAGAATCTAGAACCGTTTGCACTAAAAGTTCCACTCTGCGGGTTATTCAGGAAACTATTCCCGTCATTGCCGTATTTGGCAAACACGTTCGGTCCAAGGCCTATAAAAGTAAGAGTCGATATGTCGTAAGGCGTAGACAGCGTGTAATGGAAAAAGTCTCCACTAGAGTCGCCTATAAAGGCTAGTTTAGTGCCGTCATTGCTAAAGTCGATACTACGTGCCCGACTGTCTTGGCTATTTACATTAAAACTCACGTTATCGTATGTTGCAGACGTGATATCAAACGCAGTAGACAAAGAATATTGAAATATGTTGTTACTGTTATCGCCGAGCACATACATTTTTGTACCAACGTCATTAAAGACTATGTCTTGCACTGCGTTTTCCTGAGTTGACAAACTGAAGCTAGTAAACGCAGGCGAATCGATTCCTATAGTAGTTGTTATATCAAAAGGTGTTGATAGTTCTATTTCATAGACTGTGTTGAAGTCTGCAAGATATACTTTAGTTCCTGTGTTGTTAAACGTTATTGCGTTCAGCTCACCGGCTAGCGTACTCAGATTTATACTTGCGCCACTTGGTGAAAATACGTTGCCGGATAAATCGTACGGAGACTCAAGAGTTAGCTGGTATATAGTGGTTACGACCAACACAAATAGACTAGCCCCGTTATTATTAAAAGCAATAGACACCGGCGCCCCGTCCCCAAGAGTTAGTTGAGAAACGTCGTATCTTACTTGATCGTAGGTTGCTGTTTGAACATCAAACGGAGTTGTCAACGAGAACTGGTAGATAGAATCTGACCTAATGCCTACCATGAAGATTTTAGTACCGTCGTCATTAAACTCGATTCCTTCCGGGTTGTAGTCTATTACAAATCGATGTTCAACACCGTCGTAAGATGCTCCACTAATAGGATCAGGAAGTTTGCCGTCTAACGGAATAACTGTATCCCCTGCTAACATTGTAGAAGAAAGGGGACTAATGGGTGTTGTAAATGTTGTAGTCGTTGAAGTCGACGAGTTAACTGGATCTAAGTTAGTATCTTGTGATATGCATCTTCCCGGGTCCAGATCGAACGACGAGAACATTCTTGGCAAACTATCACGACAGACTACTGTTGGCGCATTAGTTAAGCCTAACGATGATATATCGGCTGAATACGAAATATTGCCCATTGTATATTGATATACGCCAGCATCTCTAGTTCCAGATATGTACATTTTTGTACCAGCATTATTAAAAGCAATGCCCTTTCCGTCGTCGTCTTCTGAAGCTGTATTGTAAATTATATTATCATAAGAAGTGGTTGCCAGGTCAAATGCTGTTGTAAGTGAATATTGATGTACATCTTCAACGGTAATATCAAATATAAACATTTTAGTACCGTCAACACTGAATGCAAAGCTGCCCACATTAACGGTTTGACCTGTTATATCGAACCTTACTCCGTTATAGGTTACGTTAGACAGATCGTATGCTACTGCTACTTCGTATTGGTACACAGTAGCATCTTGGTACACAGTAGCATACGAAGTTCCACACATAAACAGCTTTGTTCCGTCATTATTAAATGCAACCGAATTAGGATTCGAATTCTGAAAACTAAAGCTGAAACTTACGTTGTCGTACGATAGCGTCGAAAGGTCGTACGCTGTTGATAACGAATATTGATAGACCACATTAGAGATTCCACCATATACGTAGAACTTACTTCCGTCGTTGTTAAACATTATGTCTTCTGGTCGATTGTCTTGCGTGGCTATTCCGAAAGTTGTGCCGTCGTATGTTGCTGTTGA
>Ga0306906_1000784_pt1 | contig 11020 bp, 7 predicted proteins | sample AntRauTorcE11897_FD_190405 | JGI IMG/M metagenome (GOLD analysis project Ga0306906, IMG submission 190405) | Saline lake microbial communities from Rauer Islands, Antarctica - Metagenome Torckler E11 #897 (v2) (version 2) | ecosystem: Environmental > Aquatic > Non-marine Saline and Alkaline >...
AGAAAATATTACTCACAGCTACCCACACTGTTGGCGTTGTGACACTCCGCTTCTAAATTACGCGACCACGTCGTGGTTTGTTGATGTGCCGTCAATGAAAGACGAACTAGTGGCAGCCAATAATAACGTGAATTGGGTACCAGAACACGTCGGTACCAATCGGTTTGGCAAGTGGCTCGAGGGCGCCCGGGACTGGGCCATTTCCCGACAAAGGTACTGGGGTGCACCATTGCCTATCTGGAGAAATCCGCAAACAGGGGACTACACAGTCATTGGGTCGCTGGCAGAACTACAGGAGTACGTACCCAAGAGTGAGAACACCTACTACATGATGCGTCACGGGGAGGCGGAAAGTAATTTGACGGCAGCGATTCGGACGGCAGTGGATACGACAGATGCCTTGACGGATAAAGGAAAAAAACAAATAGCGAGCGCCGCTGCAGATTTGCAAAATAAAAATATCGACTTGATTGTAGCCTCTCCGTTGTTGCGGACCACGCAATCAGCTCAACTGGCTAAAGAAGCTCTGGGGCTGACTGATGAACAGCTGGTGTTTGACGACCGACTGATTGAACTGCAAGCCGGAGCTGCGCTCGAAGGAAAAACCTGGTCAGAGTACCAAGCACAATTTACTAGCGAGGAACGTGCGTTTACAGACGTCCCTACTGAAGGTGAAAACCGCATGGACGTAGCGCGCCGAACTGCAGACTGGTTGTTTGAGATGGACGAAAAATACCAAGGAAAGAATATTTTGGTGGTCAGCCACCTGAGCGTTTTGTTCGGACTGGAAATAGCCGCTAAGGGACTCAACCCTCAAGAAGCCGCGCATGCAAAAGCCACTCAAGCAATGTTTGAGAACGCCGAAGTGCGGGAGCTTTCGTTCACACCATTTCCACACAACGACAAATTTGAGCTTGATTTCCATCGTCCATACATCGATGATATTGCTTTGTTTGCTGGAGAGACGCAGTTGGTGCGGGTGCCAGATGTGTTTGATTGTTGGTTTGAAAGTGGTTCGATGCCGTATGCCCAACATCATTTCATGGGAGAAAATGAAGCCCAGTTCCACAAAGAATATTTCCCCGCCCAATTTATTGCTGAAGGACTCGATCAGACCCGTGGTTGGTTTTATTCACTCATTGTGTTGGGTACGGCGCTCTATGGAAAATCTCCGTATGAGAACGTGATTGTAAATGGACTAGTACTGGCAGAAGACGGGAAAAAGATGTCAAAATCTCTGCAAAATTACCCCGACCCGATGGAGCTCGCGAATCGTACTGGAGTTGATGCCATGCGGTTGTACTTACTGTCTTCACCCATCATGCGCGGGGAAGACTTACACTTTTCTGAGAAAGAAGTGCTAGAACTGCAGCGGAAAAATATTGGTCGGTTGCATAACGTGCTGGCCATGTACGAGATGTTTGCTGATGGAACAGCCGGGAACGCTGATTCTCCTCATGTGCTCGACCAGTGGATTGTCACTCGACTCAATGAATTGATACAAGAAAGTACTGCGGGATACAAAAACTACGAGCTCGACAAGGCAACTCGTCCTATTGGAGAGTTCATAGACGATTTGTCTGTCTGGTATCTGCGGCGCAGTCGAGACCGCTTTAAAGGAGCAGACGCAGCTGACAAAGCCTTAGCGGTGGGAACTCTGCGCTACTTGCTGCAGCACCTTTCTTTGGTAATGGCTCCAGCTATGCCGTTTTACGCTGAATACTTGTGGCAGGCAGTACGAGCAAAAGAAGCAGCCCAAAGCGTGCACTTAGCCGCTTGGCCAGCAGGCGGTCCAGTTGATCAGGCCAGTATCGAACAAATGGAGTTGGTGCGAGAGATTGTTACTATCGCTCTAGAAGCACGCACCAAGGCCAATAGAAAAGTTCGCCAACCAATCGCCAGTGTAACCGGCCCAGTTTTTTCAGCTGAGCTCGCACAAATTGTTCTGGATGAATTAAACGCCAAAGAGTACATTGGTCAGGAAAAAGCAGAAGTGAGTATCGATACTGCACTTACTGCAGAACTTATCGCTGAAGGTGCAGTGCGTGAGCTGATGCGCTCCGTGCAAGGGCAGCGAAAGTCAGACGGGCTGCAGCCAGCCGATACGATAACCCTTCTGGTGGACACCAGTGAAGCTGGTCAGAACGCGATTTTGAATCATAGAGACATGATTCAAAATACGGTCGGAGCCAAAGACATTCAATTTACCAGCACTGCCGGTGAGACGGTGACTGCCGGAGAGATAACCTTCATCTTTAGCGTAACGCAATAAGTATGGCCTACGCCACGTACACGACCAACGCGTTGGTGTGTGGAACCTTCGACAGAAATACGGCCGACCGCTCGTATTTACTCTTTACTCGCGAAGCGGGGATGTTGTATGCCAGCGCTCGCAGTGCGCGCGAAGAGCGTTCTCGTCAGCGTTATAGTTTGCAAGACTTCACCCTCGTACGCGTATCTCTGGTAAAAGGAAAGGGCGGTTGGAAGGTGGGGAGCATTCAGGCTCTCCACAACTTCTACCACCAAGCGCCTGACCAAGCCGCCCGCGGGAGTGTAGTCAGCGTCTTTCGCTTATTGCGACGATTTTTCAAGGGTGAAGAATCGGCACCCGAGTTGTTTGATTATATTGTGCACGCACTCGAGCAGGTATCCACTGCGCAGCCTGAACGGGCATTTTTACAGATGCTCATTCAGGTGCATATTTTAGCTGAGCTGGGATACGTAGATAATCAGGTATTGCCCAAGGCACTGCAAAACCGAACGCTCGCGAGTTTGGACACGACCCATTACTCTGAGACGGATGAGCGCACAATAGAACAGCTTTATACACAGGCGGTTTCTGCCAGTCACTTATAAGACGAAAACCTTCAGTGGTATACTACTAAGTATGAAAGAAGAGTATTCGCAAGAGCATATTGATGAGATGCGCAAGCGCCTGTATGACCGGGGAGCTAATTTTAACGCTGCTACTCCCGCTAGGCACGAGCTGACAGATACCGAAGTAGACGTGTCTCGTGACTGGGCAGAGCAAAAAGAGCCCGAAGTAAGCGAGGCAGATAAAAAGCGCAGCCGCAACTACCGCCGATTTGTCCTCTGGGGGAGTTTTGCTATTTTCTTATTCGTCACCGTATTGTCCAGTGCCTACCTCTACTTCGGTGGCAACCAGATTTCTTCGGACAATATCCAGTTAGGTATTTCTGGAGCCAGCACGTTGGGTGGAGGAGAAGTGCTGTCTTTGCAGGTAGGTCTCTCCAACAACAACTCAGTCCCAATCGAGTCGGCGACGTTGATTGTAAAATATCCGACTGGGACCCGTTCTTTGGGAGACTCGCCACGAAACCTCTACGAAGAACGGATTCCGTTGGACGATATCGTACCCGGAGACACAAAAAGTACCCCAGTCAGGGTAGCAATCTTTGGCGAAGAGAACTCGGAAAAAGAAGTATCAGCCACGCTGGAGTATCGAATCGGTGGTTCAAACGGCACCTTCTATAAAGACAGCGAGCCGTTTACATTCCGAATAAGTTCTTCACCGCTGGTCTTGAGTGTGAATAGTATTGAAAAAGTCGCTTCAGGACAGCTGGTTGACGTGACAGTAACGGCCGCTTCAAACGCGACCACTCCGCTGAGCGATATCTTGATTACCGCTGAATACCCAAACGGGTTTGATTACCAGTCCGCTTCGCAGGAACCCGTCTTTGGCGAAAATGTGTGGCGCATCGACGAGCTGGCGCCGGAAGGAAAAGAATCAATCACGATTAAGGGAGTTGTGACAGGTTTGACTGAAGAGTCACTGCAAATCAAGTTTGCCGCCGGTCAAGCAGACCCAGACAACCAATATTCTCTCAATGCTGCGTTAGCAGATTCTAGCGCTGAGTTTACGGTAGAACGGCCGTTTATCGATGTGGCAGTAAATATTGAAGGTCAATTTAGTGGGGTGAGCATCATTCCGCAGAATGACCAGGCTGACGTAGAAATAGACATCACCAACACACTCGACGAGACCGTGTACGACATGGTGGTAGAGGTGGTTCCAGAAGGAAATGCCCTGGATGAAAGTTCCATCGTAGGAAAAAATGGTTTCTACGATTCCAACACCAACAGTGTTCGGTGGGAAGTATCAAACAATAAGAGCTTCGCAGAGGTAAATCCAGGTGATAAACGCACACTTAATTTCACTATTAACCAAGGAGAGGTCAAAACCACCTCAGCTTTTGATCTGGTCATCAATGTCTTTGCCAGACGGGTAGCCGAAAGCAATGCGGCAGAGCAGTTGGTTGGTACGATTACCCGAGAAGGTAAATATTCTTCGAGTGTGGAGCTGGGGAGTCAAGTCGGTCGAAATGTTGGGCGGTTTGGAGATGCGGGCCCTGTGCCACCCCAGGTAGGGGAAACCACCACCTACACGGTAACGGTAGTTGCGGAAGCTGGTGCAAATGATATGAATAATGCAGTGGTGAACACATCACTCCCGGTATACGTCAAATGGCTTGATGAATACGAAGCTCAGGGAACAGTGGTCTACAATACCGTTTCCAAAGAGCTCGAGTGGACAGTGGGAGACATCACTACTGGCCAGCGAAAAGAATTGTCATTTCAAGTAAGTATCCAACCGAGTACTTCGCAGGTGCGAGACACACCTATTTTGTTGAACACCCAAACGCTCCGAGCAAACGACGGCTTTACCGGGACGCTCTTGCAAGACACTGCGTCAGCTGTTACAACAGAGTTATCAACCGAAGCAGGGTTTGCAGAAGGAAACGGAACCGTAGCCCGATAATGAAGAAAGGAATGTAATGACAATGCGTCCAGATTTCCTCCGCAAGCAGAACAAAATCAGACATACATTTAGTGCAGTTGGTATCACTCATTTTTCACACACTGTTTTTTATAAGCAATGCCCACCTTACACCTTTGAGTCAAACCACTGAACAGATATAACCGAGTAATCAATATGAATGAAAAAGCTGATAAAAAAATGGAACAAATAACCAGTCTCTGTAAGCGACGGGGTTTTGTGTTTCAAGGAAGTGATATATATGGCGGCCTCAAAGGCACCTGGGACTTTGGACCGCTGGGCGTGGCGTTGAACAATAACCTCAAACGAGAGTGGTGGAAGATGTTTGTTGATGGTCGAGAAGATATGTACGGACTTGACGCTGCTATTTTGATGAATGAGAAAGTCTGGGAAGCGTCTGGACACACCGGAGCCGGTTTTTGTGACCCGCTTATAGAAGACTTAGAAACGGGCGAAAGGTTCCGAGCGGACCATTTCATGGAGGAGAATGGATATGATGTAGAAGGGAAGACTCCAGAACAGATTGATGAGATTATTGCCAGAGAAGATATCAAAAGTCCCAAAGGAAATGCGCTCTCAAAGGTGAGGGAGTTTAATATGATGTTTGCTACCAAGGTGGGGGCCCAAGGGGATATGACATCGTATCTGCGCCCAGAGACCGCCCAGGGAATTTTTGTGAATTTCAAAAATGTGGTCGACACAATGGCCCCGAAAATGCCGTTTGGTATCGCTCAAATCGGGAAGGCCTTCCGCAATGAAATTGCGCCTCGAGAATTTCTGTTTCGAGTGCGTGAATTTGAACAAATGGAAATTGAGTATTTTGTACAAGAAGAGCATTGGGAAGCAGAGTATGAAAAGCTGCGACTAGATATTCAAAAATGGCACCAGCACATTGGACTCGCAGCGGAGAATATCCGAGAATTCGAAGTGCCAGCCAACGACCTCGCTCATTACTCCAAGCGAACAATTGATTTTGAGTACAATTACCCCGGAAAAGGCTTCGACGAGCTTGCAGGCTTTGCCTATCGTACTGATCATGACTTAAAAAATCATGAAGCAGCCAGTGGAGTGAAAATGAGATATGTACCGGCTGAAGGGGCGCCGTTTATCCCGCATGTCCTGGAGCCTTCGTTTGGGGTGGGACGAGCTATCACCGCTGTTTTGTGTGAAGCCTATACCGAAGACCAAATGAACGACGAAGTGCGTACCTATCTAAAGTTACCAAAACACCTCGCTCCATATCGAGTCGCTGTTTCGCCGTTACTGAAAAATAAACCAGCCTTGGTTGAAAAAGCCCGAGCGGTCTTTTTGGCACTAAAAGCCGAGTTTGGGAACGTGGCCTGGGATGATAACGGGAACGTCGGCAAACGCTACCGGCGACAGGACGAAATCGGCACGCCAGCCTGCGTGGTGATTGATTTTGAAACCCTCGGACAAGAAGCGCCAGAATTGGCTGACACAGTGACTGTCCGCAATCGCGATACCGGAGCCCAAGAGCGAGTGGCGATTGCCGAATTAGTCTCGTACTTAGAATAAGAAAAAGGAATCGCCCACGAAGGAGGCGATTCCTTTTTTTAAAAGCTGTGCTACAGTAATTTTACTATGACCCAAAAACCAGCTAAATACATCACTACCACCTTGCCGTATGTAAACGCGTCACCTCATATTGGGTTTGGGCTGGAGCTCGTACAGGCTGATATGCTGGCTCGGTATTGGCGCTCTTTGGGAGCAGAGGTATTTTTTACTACTGGTACCGACGAACACGGACAAAAAATCGCGCAAAAAGCCGATGAGGCAGGCGAAGACCGGCAAGCCTATGTCGACAAATTCGCTGGGGAATTCAATCGTCTGAAAGAAGCCTTGGACTTGTCGTATGATAATTTCATCCGCACTTCAAGCGAAGAACATAAATCCGCTGCGCAGCAGATTTGGCAACGCTGTGAAGCGGCCGGAGATATCTATAAAAAATCGTATACCGGACGCTACTGTGTGGGCGACGAGATGTTTGTCAAAGCGGCTGACTTGGTGGATGGAAAGTGTCCCAATCATCCCAACCTGGAGCTCCAAGAAATTGAAGAAGAAAACTATTTTTTTAAGCTTTCTAACTACCAGCAATACCTAGAGGAATACTTGGCTCAGCCAGGAGTCATCGAGCCCGAGTGGAGAAGGCAAGAAGCCATGGCTTTCGTGCAGGCCGGATTAGAAGATTTTTCTATCTCCCGGCAACTCAATCGGATGGACTGGGGGATTCCGGTGCCAGGAGATAAGACACAAGTGATGTACGTGTGGTTTGATGCGTTGACCAACTACCTCTCCACTCTGGGCTGGCCAGAAGACCCTGCGGGGAACTTCAAGAAGTATTGGCAAGACGGCCAAACCCTACAGCTAGCCGGGAAAGATCAAGTGCGATTTCAGTCAATTATATGGCAAGCAATGCTGAAAAGTGCTGGAGTGCCAGCTACGAACAAGGTTCTCTACCACGGCTTTATCAACAGCGGCGGCCAAAAAATGAGTAAGAGTCTGGGGAATGTCATATCACCGTACGAGCTAGTGGAGAAGTACGGGACTGATGCCACGCGGTATATTTTGTTGCGTCACGTACATCCAGTCGATGATACTGACCTGACGTGGGAACGAATGGACGAGTATTACACCGCCAATCTGGTACATGGTCTGGGGAATGTGACGGCCAGAATTATGAAGATGTGTGAGACTCACCTGCCGGTGGGAGAATTTGAGCTACTCAACCCCAGCGAGCTTGATACGCCAGACCTACTTGATTTTCAGAAAGCCATGGACCATATTTGGGTCAAAATCCAAGATCTGGATGAGATTATCGCGGAAACCGAACCATTTAAACTGATTAAAACCGACAAGCTTACGGCGGAAAATATTCTGAGTAATCTGCGTGAACGACTACTACATATCGCATTTCTGCTGGCTCCGAGCATGCCACAAACTAGTGTTCGTATCAAAGAGGCGGTGCTGGCAAACAAAAAACCAGAGAATTTATTTGCTCGGTTAGACACATAGTATGAAATACGTTGATACTCACGCTCACTTAAACGTATCGCAGTTCGCTGCTGATTACCAAGCGGTGTTTGATATCTGCGCTGAAAAAGCAGTGGGGGTTATCAATGTCGGAACGCAAAAAGAGACCAGCCGCAGAGCCGTTGAATTGGCCCAGAGCCAGCCCAACACCTGGGCAATTGTGGGCATTCATCCCTGCAGTGTGCTGAGCGCTGACCCCGATGACGTGGACACGCCGCCGGCGGAACCAGAATTAGAGTATGCATTGTATAAAGAGCTGGCTGAAAACGAAAAAACGGTTGGTATCGGCGAGTGTGGTTTTGATTATTGCCATAATTCCAAAGACACCTACCTGCAACAACGGGAAGTGTTTCTCGCTCAGATTGCACTGGCCAACGAAGTAGGCAAGCCCTTGATGTTACATTTACGCAACAGTCCTCATCCTGGCGGCCGCGATGCCTATGACGATGCGCTGGATATTTTAAAAACCGAAGCAAAGGTAGCCGGGAACGCGCACTTCTACGCGGGCACCACCAAGCAAGCCCAAGCCTTTTTTGATATGGGCTATACGATTTCTTTTACAGGAGTGATTACGTTCGCCAAACCCTATAAAGAGTTAGTTGAGTACGCACCACTCGACTTAATTCACGCTGAAACGGACAGCCCGTACGTTGCGCCAGTGCCACATCGCGGACAGCGCTGCGAGCCGTGGATGGTCCAAGCAGTCTACAAAAAAATCGCGGAACAAAAACAACTTGATGAAGAGGTTGTACGAGAGCAGTTGTGCAAAAATGCCCACACACTCTGGAAGCTTCCATAAGTGAGCGGTTGGTGGGGTATACTTTATGTATATACTAAACATACGTACTCATTATGGAACTTATTATCACCGTAGTAGCGCTTGTCCTCTTAGGATTTCCCGTCTGGACAGTCATTAAGCTCCACACTCTTAAAAGAGAACTGAAACAGTTGCAGGCGCAAGTCACGCAGTTATCTGCGCCGGGACAAGCTGCATCCGCCGAAGCAGAGTCAGCCAGCACCTCCGTGCCAGCAGGGCAATCACCAAACAGCTTCCATCCCCAACATGCCCAACCGATATCTCCATCGGGCAGACCAATCGCACCCGCACCAGCATATACTCAGTCAGAACCAAATGCGTTTGTCGCCTGGCTGACAGAAGATATCTTTATGAAGCTCGGGGCAGTCTTGTTGTTGATTGGCTTTGGCTGGTTTGTCAGCTATGCATTTATAAACGATTGGATTGGGCCAGTCGGTCGGATTTCTCTCGGGGTGTTGGTGGGAGTGGCCATTATGGGTGCGGGTTCGTGGCGGATAAAAGCGTACCGCCATCAAGGCTCGATACTACTGGTGCTCGGTTCGGGGATTATCTTACTGACGTTATTTGCCGCTCGAGAAATGTATGAGTTTCTCACTCCCGTCGTAGCACTCACAGTGATGTTTTTGTCCGTTGCGTATGTCGCGTTTGTGAGTGTTCTGTATAAGAGCGACCGATTAGCCTTGGCTGGTCTAGTGATGGCTGGTATTGCGCCATTGTTAACCAACTCACCAGAACCGAGTGTGCTGGGGCTCATGTCGTATTTATTATTGGTAGTGATAGGTACGCTCTGGGTCGTGCGTTTGACGGGGTCACACACTCTTACCTTCGCATCCGTGTTGCTGATGCTCTTGTACAGTCTGCCTTTTTTGGAAGGCTCGATTTCTGCCGTTGATCAACAAACAGCCCTCTGGTTTGCTTGTGTCTTTGCCGCTCTCTTCTTTGTCACCAACACAATGAGTATTATCAAAATCCAGTCTGATGAGGCTAGAAAAGGGCATATCTTCACTGCTGTGTTCACTGGACTCTATTTGTTTCTCTGGATTAGCTTGGTGGTTGCACCGACGCTGCAAAGTCTGGCCTATGTATTTTGGATGCTGGTGTTCTCAGTAGGGTCATTTGCGGTGTACACCAAAACGGTTAACCGAACCCCATTCTTTATCTATGGGGCAGTCACCACCGGGCTCTTGTTCGCAGCAACAGCAGCCGAATTGTCCGGACCAATTCTCACCCTGGCCTTCACCGCTGAAATCACCATCATACTGTTGTTGGCCCAGCGAACTATCGCGCAGCACCTGAGTGAAAAGATGCTGTGGTTGTTTACTCTGCCGGTCGTATTGTCTTTGGGGAGCTTCGTGTCGAGTACTTGGAATACTGGCTTTTTGCACGGAGATTTCGTTACCTTAGTAGCTGTTGGCACAGCCCTGGGTATCGTCGGTGTTGCGTATAAACAAACCAAACAGGCAACCGAAGAAAAAAGCTACTGGGCCGAGACCCTTATTGGAATCGCGTTTTTGTACCTGCTTTGTACCATTTGGCTGGTACTACACGCAGTCTTTCTTGCCGATGTCGCCACCACGCTGTCGCTGATTATCTATACCGTGATTGGACTGAGCTTCTTTATCGTCGGGAAAAGTACTGACAATCGGTTCTGGCAAATCTGTGGCGGAGTGGTCTTGGGCGGGGTAGTCCTCCGGCTGCTGCTCATCGATGTCTGGCAAATGGATTTGGTGGGGAGAATCATTACCTTCTTTGTGGTGGGGACATTGCTACTATCTACCGCGTTTATTAAAAAGGGTGCCAAAGCAGCAGATGGAACCCAATAAATAACTATATGTATCTAAAAACGATTATTTTCTGCGCCCTAGTCACTCTCACCCCGTCTCTGTTGCTGGCTCAAGAACCTGAGATTGAACCTACTCATTTTCAACAAATGTTTACTGTGCCAGCCCCGGATATTCTAGTACCTACCGTCATCGAGGTCCCACTGCCTGAGTTGCTGGGCCTGCGAACGCAGTTTTTGGTAGTTGAAAAATCAACTGATACGTACTTAGCTTCGTCTTTCCAGCGGGAATTTGCCACCCAACCAGTGACCACAAGCATTCAAGTAAATGGGATACCTCGGTCAAGTCTTGTAGATGATAATCATAAAACAAGCGAAACATTTCCCGTGCCCGAGACAAGCACCGGTTTCGTTGAGTTTTTTATAGAAGGGACCCAAGCCTTTTCGGCTTCTTCGTTGGTGATTGATTTAGCTCCCAATGTGTCTTTGCCTGTGAGTATTCAAGTCAAAGCAGACGTGGATGGGGAAGAACAAATCGTGCTCGCACAAATCACCCCCCGAAGTACGCACGTCC
>Ga0306906_1000785_pt1 | contig 11013 bp, 7 predicted proteins | sample AntRauTorcE11897_FD_190405 | JGI IMG/M metagenome (GOLD analysis project Ga0306906, IMG submission 190405) | Saline lake microbial communities from Rauer Islands, Antarctica - Metagenome Torckler E11 #897 (v2) (version 2) | ecosystem: Environmental > Aquatic > Non-marine Saline and Alkaline >...
GATTTTCGGGGCACAAAAACGGTGCTAACTATGAGAAACGACCAATTAACTGGCTTTTTAAAGATTCAACCCCATAAATTGAACAAAACCCGAACCCGGTAAGTAAATCAAAGCCCTCTCTTACATAATAAGTTGGCATATCATCGTCTTGAGTGTATCCTACGGTAATTTCAATAGCATCATTTTTACTTGAATATTTTACCGCATTTGATACCAGATTAATGGCCGCCTGCTTTAAAAGGGGGAGATCACCGTGGGCTTCCGGCAGGTTTTGAACCGTTATATCCAATTTATCTTGCAGCTCGGAATATTCGTCTATTACTGTTTTGCAGGCTTCACTGAAGATAGTACTCATATTCACACGTGTCTTCACAAGCTCGGTCTGTGCAACCCGTGAAAATGAAAGGATGTCATCGATTAATCTCCCCATCTTTTGTGAATTATCTATAACTACGTTAAGCAATCGCTTCCCTTCATCATCCAGCTCTTCCGAATAATCTTCTAATAAAATCTCACTGAACCCCGAGATGGCCCGAAGAGGCGTGCGAAGATCATGCGATACCGAGTAACTAAAAGCCTCTAAATCGCTGTTGGCCTTTTCCATCTGCTGTTTAGCCCGTTTCAAATCCTCTTCCATCTTTATCCGGTCGGTAAGATCACGAGCCGTTGCAAAAATCCGTTCCTTAGTATGATCGGTCCGCGCAGACCACGAGAACCACCGGTATTCACCGTTCTGGGTTCGATACCGATTGGTAAAATCCAAGGTTGTTTTTCCTTCTTCCAACTCCTCCATTACTTGTAGCGTCGAATCTATATCATCAGGGTGAACAAAATCTAAAAATGGCCGGGAAGTAAGTTCCTCTTCAGAAAAGCCCAAGATCTCTTCAAAAGCCTTGTTTACCCTTTTAAAATATCCATCAGTGCCTGCAATACACATGGGTTCAACGGAAAGATCAAATAACTTATCGTTTTGAAGCATCTCTTTTTTCTACTTTTTCTTTACTGGGGAGTCTTAATAGGGTCCTTTCGGACTTCCATAGAATGCTCCAAAGCTCATTTCTTTTGATGAAAATCGTAAATTTTTCTACTACTTAGCGCCTAAACTACGTTTAATCTTACTATTATTACTCTTAATTACTTAGGCGCAAGCACTTAACTTATTAAAATTTTAAACATTAAAAAAATCTAATTTTTATATGTGCCTAAGCCAAGGTTGAATCTGCGAGGCGACCTTTCGGTTTTTTTGATTGGATTTTTATGCCTATATGCGGCGATCCGCTTTCGTTAGGAGGTTGACCCAAAGGGATTCCTTCGGAGCCGCACTGTACTCACCTCGGTGCAATAAGAATAGGGTTTTTACAACGTCCTCTATTATGAAATGGGCGAAATTTTCTTTGGGAGTACCCTGTGGGGCACCGGGCTGATTATGATCAGCATGGGCATTCTTTATGTAATCGTAAACGCCCTCACCAAAGCAAAAAAAGTGTAGTTCTCACTTTTCAGCCTTGCTGCCCAGCCAGCTTTCCCGGAATGATTTCATTTCACTGGTCAACTCCTTGCCGACCTGCTCGTAGGGCACCATGCGCAGGGTGGAATCTTTGGCTAAAACAAGAGTGCTTTCATATTTTTCATCAAGCGATCGGTAAGTAATGGACAAAGAATCGCCCGGGGAATGAGCGGCTAATAGTCGTTGTAAATCGCGCGCATTGCTGATCTCCTGTCCACCAATACTTAAAACAATGTCACCCCGATCCACACCGGCCTTATACAAGGGACTGCCCACCGTAGTATTCGCTGAAATGGTAGGCTCATCCACTTCGAAATCAATATTTGTGCTTCCGGTTTGCATCGCCGCCGCTCCGGGGTTTTCTTGCTCCAGCAAAAAGCCGGCGTGGGCCAACAGCGGTTTTAAATCAACCATGGCGCTTCCGTAAATATGATCGTCAAAAAACTGCTCGGCAAAGGCAGCGTTGTCCGTTAATGCGGCTAACATCGTTTCTAAATCATCAAGGGTGTAGGGCATCTCGCGCTTGCCAAATTTTTGCCACATGGTGCGCATGTAATCATCCAGGGTGATGTCCTTAAATTCTGACCGCAGGGTTAAATCAAGCCCCAGCCCCAACACCGCCCCCCAGGAATAATAAGAGATAAATGTGTTTGGTTTATTTTGTTGATCAATGGAACTGGCTGCATCAACAAAAGGAGCTTGTTTGCTCATTTCAACAGGACTATAATAATTGCTGCCGGGTGAACTAAGCACATAATTGAGCGTTCCGCTCCATCCTTCGGCATATTCTTGGTTGGAGGTGAGCCCGGTTCGGCGGATAATCAGATCATCATAATAGCTGGTAAATCCCTCAGCGAACCACAGCGCGCCGGACACATTGGCCTCGGTAAAATTAAACGGTTCCAGGCTTTGGGGACGCAGCCGTTCCACATTCCAGGCGTGGAAAAATTCGTGTGAAAGTGTTCCCAGATTACGCATCGCTCCGTCTTCAAGCGATCGGGTGCTTGTTAAGATGGTGGAGTTGCGATGCTCCATGCCGTCGCCGAATACATAGGGCAAATAATCAACAATAAAGGTGTAGGTGCCGTAATCAAAGGCCGGGGGCTCACCGTACACGGCAATTTGTTCGGCCACCACTTTTTTTGCCATATTGGTATATTCGTTAAACTGCTGAACAGTACCGTTGTGATGCAGCGCCAGCCGAATGGTGTATGCGGCAGTATCGCCGGCAACGGTCCAGGAATTCATACTAAAATCGCTGAGTTCCGTGGGGCTGTCCATGAAGTAGTAAAAATTGGGTGCGGTGAAGGTATTCGCCGAATTTGTTGGTTTAAGCTGGCTGGCTACCTTCCATTTTGCATCTTTCGGGGGGTGAAAGCGCACGGTTATGGGCTGATCCGTCAGGTCTTGGGCCCAGATAAACGTAGCGGGCATATTCAAGTGGGCATGTTCTCGGTTCACCCCCGAGTAAGTGCCATCGGCGCGATCGCCATACAGTGTGTACGAAAATTTAACCGTGCCATTGTGTTTGTTTACCATCCAGTTGTGCAAGTCGGGGCGGGTGATTTCGAGCGTATCACCTTGGTTATTTGTAGCATAAACGTTATACACATTCTTGGCAAATTCGTGCAGCGCATAGCGGCCGGGTGATGTGCGGCTCATGGTAAACTGTACCGGGCCGGGATTAACATTTTTGACGCTAAGCGTAATTTCTGCTTCATTATGGGCTACGTTGGGAAAGCGTACATCGTAGAAAATATTGGTATTGGATTGTGCTTTTACCGTATATCCAAGCAACATAAAACCCAGGAAGAAAAGCAATGTTGAAAAACGTCTCATAAAAAATCATTATTTAATTAGAAAATATAGAATGAAGATAGGCGATCAGAAATATATTACAAACTGCTTGGTTATTACCAAAAATTGCGCGAAGAAGAGACCGAGCCCCACAGAGGAAAAGCAACTATTTTATACAGTTTATAGTCCAAGAGGCCTTTGCAAAACTAAATAATTGTGTCATTCTGTCCGCCAGCCGGCGGACAGGATGACAAGGGTGGTTTTTTAAAGGCCTCTCCAAAACAAATCGTTAAAAATAAAGGCCAGTCATACAAAAGCGCTCTTACCGGTAATAGCGCGGCCTACAATAAGTGAATTAATCTGCTTGGTTCCCTCGTATGAATAAATTGCTTCCGAGTCGGCCACGAAGCGCGCAACATTATAGCGCAGTAAAATGCCGTTTCCGCCCAGAAGTTCGCGGGCCTTGCTCACAATATCACGCGTTTTGAGTGTACAAACAACCTTGGCCAACGATGCGCGTTCGTCCGTCAGATTGCCCTCATCCTGCAGCTCGGAGAGCCGGAACACCATAGACTGCATGGCCGTAAGGTTGGTGAGCATTTCCACCAGCAGATCTTGCACTAACTGAAAGCTCCCAATTGTTTTCCCAAACTGCTTGCGGTCGTTACAATAGGCAAGGGCATTTTCGTAAGCTCCCCGCGCGCAGCCCACGGCCTGCCATGCCACCGAAGCACGGGTCAACTTTAAAATGCGGGAAGTGTCCTTAAATGAATGTGCTTCCTGCAGGCGGTTTTCTTCCTTCACCTCACAATCTTCAAGGGTGATGAGTGCATTCTGCACCGTGCGCAGCGCCATTTTATCCTCAATTTTATCTGCTTTGAATCCGGGATTGTCTTTTTCTACGATAAAGCCTTTGGTATCGCCGCTGTCCACGTCTTCGGCCCAAATAATGGTAATGTCGGAAAAGGTGGCATTGCCAATCCACTTCTTTTGGCCATTCAGTACCCAGGTATCACCCTTGCGCTTGGCCTTGGTTGTAAGTCCGCCGGCTACGGCCGACCCTACTTTCGGTTCGGTCAGCCCAAAGGCACCCAGCACGTTCATCTTCTGCATTTCCGGCAGCCATTGTTGTTTTTGTGCTTCACTTCCACATTCATAAATGGCACCCATTGCCAGACCGCTTTGCACACCAAAAAAAGTGGAAATTGACGGATCAATGCGCGCCATTTCCTGTGCTACAAATCCCTGTAATACATTCGATTTTCCCGGACAGCCATAGCCCTCAAGCGTGAGACCACAAACATCGAGCTCGGCCATTTTCGGGATAATATGCATCGGAAACTCCGCTTTTTGCCAGTATTCATTGGTGATAGGTTCCACCTCCGTTTCCATAAAATCGCGAACTTTAAGCTGTATTTCACGCTCCTCGGGGGTAAGCTTGGCCGACAAATCATAAAAATCGCCATCAACGGGCGGCGGCTCACGATCGGCACTGCCCCCATCCATCATTTTCATCATCTTCTTAAGGTCCGACTCGCTCATCTTATTAACCTTACTGATGAGCTTGCCCAGATCTACTTTTTGCGCAAGTTTTAAGAGGCCGCTGATATTCAAATTTCTGAGAATTGAAAAAACAGAGCTTTTGTCACTGCGGGCCATAGGGTCGTATTAGTTTGGGGTTGAGTTCCCTAACACCAGCTACGGCCTAAAGGTTTGCATGGGCAAAATTTTCAAGACGGTTTGCCATGCCGGGCAATATATTCCTGCGGACTCATCCCCGTAACCTGCTTAAACTGAGTATGAAAAGCGCGATACTCTGTCGGGCACATATCTGTGTCTTTTCCGAGTTCAATGTTAAAATATTTAACCTCGTAAAACCCCGCCTCCATTGCTATTGCACTAATATTTTTATGACGCAAATTGGGGTCAGCCAGCATCTTTTTGCCATATTCTAAATCCTCTTGGGGTGGGGTGTCCATAGGGTTAGGTTTTATTAAAGTGAGCCGTTATTGTTGTAATAGTTTAGGTTGGCAGCCTTCTTATTTAGGAAGTTTGATAAAAAAGTAGGCTTTCCGTCTTGCGGCATATATATGCCGGTATCCGGTGCTTCATATTCAACAAGCGAAACGCCCGTGGTTTTAACAAAGTGCTCATGGAAATACCAAAACTCACGCTGCGTAATATCCGTCACACTTTTAAAAAGACGGTTAAATTTTGAACGATAGGTATATCCTAATTTTTGTGCTATTTCGTTCATTTCATATTTTCTGCTTTCGGGGTCAGCCAAAAAATCCTTGATTTCTGCTACCTTGCAGTGTATAAAAAAAAATTCAATCGTCAACCCGAAATGATTTTTACACATATTTATGGACGGCGGATATTTTTCAAACCCTAACATTAAAGCCAGTTCAACATGCTTTATGTCGGTATTTTTATAGATCTGCTGTTCCCAGCACAAATCAAGAAATTTTCGGGCCTCTTTCGAATGCGGCTTCATCCAGCCTCGGTATTTTTTATTTAGCGATACATTCTGCAGAAAATGTATCGTCATATATTGTTTAAGTTCGCAAAGTGATTAATGTTTTCCCAATATAGATAAGAACACCGGGCACCCCTTTTGTTACAAAAAAGTAGAAATATTAAAAAATTCTAATAAATGGTGACTAGTCCAAGTGATCCACCATTCCACACATTTTCTCCTGTTGCTACTCCTGCCGGATGCTTTCAACAGGATTCAGCAGAGCAGCTTTAAGCGACTGATAGCCGACGGTAATAAGGCATATTAATATACTTAACAGGCCCACCCCTAAAAATATAACCGCCATATTCCATCCCATTTGCAGCCGGTAAGGAAAATCCTGCAGCCACCAAGAGGTCAAATAGTAGATAACCGGCCAGGCAATTATATTTGCAATGAGAACTATTTTAAAATATTCTTTTGACAGCAACAGCACAATACCACTTTCCGAAGCTCCCAGCGTTTTACGGATACCAATTTCTTTCGTTCGTTTTGATGCCGTAAAAGATGCCAGCCCAAAAAGCCCGAGACACGCCACAAGAATACAAAGCACCGTAAATATTCCCATCACCGAACTGGTAGTAGCTTCCGATGCATATATTTTTTCCAACTCCTCCTCTTGAAAAGAATAATTAAAGGGTGTGATTAAGTTGATGTCTGACCATACTTCTTCTAAGCGGGCCAGGGCCTGCTGCGTGCGGCCCGGTACAATTTTTGCCGCGGCAAAATGTATTGCACCTAACCGATATCCCTGATTATATGCCAAACATATCACCGTGGGTTTAATCTCTTTTTTTACAGAGGTATAGTTAAAATCTTCAACAACCCCAATCACCTGCATTTTATTTTTTCCACCGTCGTTGTCGGTATAATAAAACAACTCTCCCAAAGCCGCCTGTGGATTATCATGACCCAGCTTCTGGGCCATTTTTTCATTTATAAGTAAACTCTTTTCACCGTCTGTAGCATATTCTTTTGAAAAAGAACGTCCGGCCACAACCCGTACCCCAAAAGTTTCAATAAAATCGTGCAGTACCCATAAGGCATGATTGGTTTCGCCCTGCTGACCGCCCTTGCCGGCCGGGGCAATTTTCCAGGAATCTATTTCATCCGAACCCAGTATTTTGCCCATTCCGGTCACCGAAAGGATAGACGAATTTTGCTCAACTCGTTGCTTAAAGGCCGGGTATTCCCACGCAATTAGATTGCCCGAAATAGGCATGATGGCAATATGCTGTTTTTCGAAACCCAGCTTCTTTTCCTGTAGGTGCTGCAGCTGTAGGTACACAACAATGGTTCCGATGATAAGGATCACTGACATGGTAAATTGTACAATAACCAATCCCTTGCGCAAGGTTGTACTGCCTTTGCCCGTAGCCAAATCACCGCGTAAAATTTTCTGTGGCTCTAAGCCCGACAGGTACAACGCCGGATACGCTCCCGCAAAAAGCCCCACTACAACAATCAACCCTATAATGCCAAGCAGCAGCATGCTATTTTGAAACGGATTAAACACCAGGCTTTGCCCTATAAAATTATTGAAGAAAGGCATGGATATCATCACAAAAGCCACCGCAATGAGTACCGCAATAACGGTGAGCAAAAATGCCTCACCCATAAATTGCAAAAATAGATTAAAACGACCGGCGCCCAATGCTTTGCGAATACCCACCTCACGGCTGCGTTCGGCCGCGCGGGCGGTGGCCAAATTCATAAAATTAATGCAGGCAATAAGTAAGAGTAGCAGTGCCGCTGTTGAAAAAAGATATATATAAAAGATGGAACCGTTGGACTGTAACTCGTAATTGAGATCAGAGTAAAGATGAATGCGTTCCAGCGGTTGCAGCCCAATCTCAAAGGTTGCATTTTCATCGCGTGTATTGGAGTAATACTTTTCTACAAAAGCAGGCAACCGGCTTGAAAGCTCATCGGCATTTATTCCATCTTTTAACTGTACATACGTCCAATTTCTATTCCCAAACCAGTTACTATACAGTTCTTCCGGATTTGAATAATACACATTCAGGCTGTTGAAAGAAGCAAGTATATCGGCTTTAAAATGGGAGTTGGCCGGCAGCGGTTCCATAATTCCGGTTACCGTCATATTCATGCGTCTGGTATTATAATAAACCGTTTTCCCAATGGGGTCTTCATCCCCGAAAAATTTCTTCGCTATCTCGGGTGTTATTACCAGCGAAAGCGGTTTTGATAGCGCCGTTTTAGGATTGCCCCGAATTAGTTTTGCATCAAAAAATTCAAAATAAAGCGAATCGGCAAAATAGAAATCAGATTCCAGAAAGGATTCGAGATTTGCTTTAGTAACATTAGAGGTATCATCCGGAACTATCATGGTATGCGTTTCTTCAAAACCGTTGAACAGGCGTACCGTTTTTTTGATCAACCGTGGATATTCCGATTCGAGCGTGGGTGCAAGCGGAAAGGGCGTTGTTGCATCCATATTGGTTTTTTCCGGGGTGATGGTTGCTTGGGTCAGCCGATAAATATCATCGCTATTTGGGTGGAATCGATCATAGCTTAGCTCATGCTGTACATATAACCCTATAAAAATGCAGCAGGCTACAGCAATTGCCAAGCCTAATACATTGATAATCGTGTGGCCTTTTCGCCTTTTAAAATTGCGAAATGCCAGCTTCAAGTAATTTTTAACCATTGATACCCTGTTAATCGGGAATTAAGATGAGACGTATTTCATCCCTTTTATTGTTAAGAACAACACTTGGGCGGAATGTTACAAAAAAAAGTCGAATGTTAAAATTTTCTTATAAAGGGGATGTATTTTACCTCATAGACTTATTAAATCACACATCAATAACGCTGAACGCTTTCATCAATCTTTATCATATGGATTTTCCTTAATAATGGCGCCGTCTTGCAGGTTGATGATGCGCTTGCCGTAGGAGGCCATTTTTCGGGAGTGCGTTACCTGAATGATAGTTACATCTTCTTCCCGGTTCAGTTTTTGAAATAACTCCATAATCTGCTCGCTCTGCTCGGAGTGGAGATTGCCCGTCGGCTCATCAGCCAGAATCAATTGGGGTTTGCCAATAAGCGCTCGCGCTACGCCCACCACCTGTTGCTGCCCGCCGGAAAGCTGCGGGGGAAACAGGTCTTTTTTTGCTACAATATTGAAGCGGTCCAGCATATCGGCCACCATGGCTTTACATTTTTTGCTTTTGACCTTTCGGTACAGCAGCGGCATTTCAATGTTTTCATAGACCGTCATCTCATCAATCAAATGATAGGCCTGAAACACAAACCCAATATGTGAGCGATGGTATTCGGTGCGGCGCTTTTCGCTCAGTCCTTGCACGGCATCCCCGTTAAACTCATATTCACCCTCATCGGCGTCATCCAAAAAACCGATGATATTGAGCAGGGTTGATTTTCCCGCTCCGCTGGGCCCCATTATGGTTATAAAATCGCCTTCCTTGATGTCGAGATCAATTCCTTTTAAAATGAAATTGCGCTCAAAGCGCTTGTCTATGTAGCGATCTACGTTTCTAAGTTTAATCATGTTTTTTAGCTATCAGTTTTCAGCGGTCAGCTATCAGCAAGCTGAATGCTTGGTTATTTATTTTTAGTTGAGGCAAAGGTGAAACACATGTTCTGAGGGAGCTCTGTTCCCGAAGAACAGTTGAATTACACACCCCGTCTTTCGTCCCAAACTGCGGGACGAAATCCACCCCTCTCCCCGTAAAAACCGGGACAGGCAAGAGGGGATTTTTACCTAAGCTTTTATTCACTTCGCAAACTGTCCACCGGGTTCGCCAGAGCCGCGCGAATGCTCTGCCAGCTTACCGTGGCCAGGGCAATGAGCAAAGCCAGTCCACCGGCCAGCAAAAAGATACCGGGTCCAATCTCAATTTTATAGGCAAAATCAGCCAGCCATTGGTTCATCGCATACCAGGCAATCGGCACCGCAATGATGAAGCCTAAAACCACCAGCTTTAAGAAATCTTTGCTGAGCAAGCCTACAATATTAGTCATCGTGGTTCCCAACACTTTGCGAATGCCAATTTCTTTGGTGCGTTGACGAGCAGTAAACGCCGTTAATCCTAACAGTCCAAGGCAAGCAATAAATAACGCCAGTAATGTTAAGCCCCCAAACACCTGCCCCAGCCGTTTTTCGGAATTGTATTGCCGATCCAGCTCCTGATCCAAGAAGTAATACCAAAAGTAACTACCCGGTGAAACGGCGTTCCATGTCTCCCGAATTTGAGTCAACGTCTCAGCCGTTTGGCCCGGCTGTAGCCGTACTAAAGTTGAATTAACTTCATTGCTAAGATGCATGACAAGCGGCTCAATAGGGTTATGAAGCGAAGCATAACTAAAATCTTCTACCACACCGATCACCTGCCCTTCTTTGGAAACTTCAAAGGAGGTTCCATCCTCACTGAAATCATACCACTCCATTTTTTCGCCCACGGGATTGTCCCATCCTAAAAAAGAAGCCGCTGCTTTGTTAATCACAAATGCGTTTTGGTCGCTTGCCCGTTCTTCATCAAAAGAGCGGCCGGTGGCCATTTTCATTCCCATGGTTTCAATGAAACCCGCGTTGACCCGAAGGGTGCGCATGGAAGGCAAAGAATCAGCCGGCATTTGTTCGGTTCGCATGGGATAAAACGGAAAGCGCTGCCCCGGCACGTTGTATGCTCCCGAAACGCTCGATACGCCCGGAAGCGTAAGTAACTCTTTGCGAAGAACCGGGTAGTTTTTTCCTTCCATGACTACCACTTGCTCATCATCAAAACCCAGGCTTTTATTTTGCATGTAATTAAGCTGCGAAAACACCGTTATGGCTGCGATAATGAGAAATGTTGATATGCAGAACTGAAAGACCACCAATCCTTTACGCAATGATATTGATCCTGATGATGCTTGTGTTGATTTCCCTTTGAGTGTATTCACAGGATTAAACGTAGATAAAACAAAAGCGGGATAACTTCCTGCTATAATGCCTACGATAAGGGCAACACCCGCAAGACTTATCGCAGCCAACCCATCATAACCGTATGCCATACTCAATGGTTTTTGGGTGAAATCACTGAAAAAAGGAAGGCTCAATTCAACCAAGATAAGAGCCAATGCCAGAGCAGCAAAACTTAGTATAATAGCTTCACCTAAAAATTGGGCAATCAACTGGCGGCGACTGGCCCCCAGCGTCTTCCGC
>Ga0306906_1000787_pt1 | contig 11011 bp, 11 predicted proteins | sample AntRauTorcE11897_FD_190405 | JGI IMG/M metagenome (GOLD analysis project Ga0306906, IMG submission 190405) | Saline lake microbial communities from Rauer Islands, Antarctica - Metagenome Torckler E11 #897 (v2) (version 2) | ecosystem: Environmental > Aquatic > Non-marine Saline and Alkaline >...
GATCAATCGCGTCCTCCTCCTCCTGGTTCTCGATGAATGAGAGACGGTTGACGCCGGCAGAGTACACCCACAGCGGAGCATCGCGGTGATAGCTCACCACGGAACAAACGTCAGTCCCAACTCTCACGTCGCATTCGTGGCGTCCGTATGCCCAGACCATCTCTCCATTTGACCTCAAGAGTCGAGCTGCTCTGAGACCAATCCCTGAGTCGCCTCCGATGACTACTACATCACTCATCTTGTCTCCTCTTGCTTCAATGTGTAGAGCAGGAGCAAGAGATGGCCGATCATGTCAGCTGCTATCTCATCTGCTTGCTCTCCGGTCAGTTTCTGTCCTTCCCAGACCGCTGCATACAGCTTCCAGAACTTCCGGTTGAGGTCGCTGAACTGACCCTTACTGCCCAGGAACAGGAACGCAGGACCGCCTCGGTAGTCGCTCTGCTTGGACTGAAAGAATGCCAAGACCTCCGGTGCAATCTCCTCGTTGATGACACGGTATGCCTCACCAGCGTTGCTCATCTCATCTCCTCTCATCTCTCCAGCTCTGTACCTGCTCCGCGAGGTACAGACTAGCTTTCAGGAGCTTACTCGCTCCCGGCCTCCGTATCGCGTCTCCGGAGTGTCCGTTGATCTTTTGAATAGGCCATAGTCCAAGCGCTGCTGCCTCGTCAAACATCTCAGGGAGGTCATCTAGAACACCCACAACGCGCTCCGGCCCAACAATCTCCGCAAGCTGATGGTATTTGTCCTCTCCATAGATGAGTCCATCATACCCAATGTCATGACGTCGCAGCCACTCGCGAGTATCTGGGTCAATGTTGTCGAGCCGGAGGTATGGACGAGTCGTGCAGAGCCAGACCTCTGCCCCGGCGCTCCGCAGGTTCGCGACCAGCTCGCTCGCACCCTCATGAACCGGCATCCTCCGCTTCATCCCTCCTTGACGATAGGCAAGCTTGACCTCACGGTATATTGCTTTGGGCAGCCCAAGCCAGTCGCTGAACTCCTCATCATATGGGTACATCGCCCGTTCATCCAGCTCTCTGCCCGGAAGCCTCCAGGGTGGAGGACCAAGCCGCTGATCAACATGGGCCTCCGCAAACTCGTGGAAGTGACCGTGATGGTCCCCCAAGGTTCCATCGATGTCAAGCGCGACAACCGGCTTGACCGTTCCATGGCAGTTGCTACAAAGCAAGAGTCACCTCCGCGAGATAGTTGTATGCCTCCTGAAAGGAGTGATGCGTCAGGACATTCTTGTCCCACTTCCCGTATCTCCCGAGACGCATGAAACCTTCCTGATTGGAGTAGCAATCGCAATTGGTCCGGATGGGCTTATTGACTGAGACGACCCCTTGCAGTGGAGGCTTCGGAACTCCAACGCCCCACTCAGTCCCGCGCCAGCCCCAGAGATTGCTCTGACGGTACCAACTTCCTTCGTCTGTCCCGTTGTACACAATCTGTTCATTCTTCAACTCAGAGACGTTATCCGGAGCGACCCAAACACCTTGCTTGGGGAACTCGTGTATCCCACGATTGTAGCAGGTGATGTTGGCCGGGATGGTCGAGAGGACAATGTGATAGTCCCGAACAATCTCATCCACGATGGCAGGGCTCAGCTTGACATCAATGATGGACGGTTCCCACGCCCGCCAGAGTAGGTCATAGGCAGTGATAAGGTTCCAAGCTTCGTGTTCCTCTCCGTCTTTGAACTTGTTGAAGCTTGCGATTGATTCTGCATCCTCAGTTCCATACACCTTGCGTGCATAGGTCGCCGCATCGCCCATCATCCGGTATCGCACGATGCCCTCCGGACGTTTGGGCGAGAGGTACGGAATGGGAGAGTGAAGGTACATCGCTCCGCCAGTCTTGCTCTTGCTCTTGACTGATAAGACGTCAAGAGATAGACCATGGAGCCGAGCCGCATGCGCCGCGAGGAGCCCACTTGGGCCAGAGCCTAGCACCGCAACTCTCAGATTATCCTTCTTCATCTCTACTCCTTCACTTCTCTCAATAGCTGATGCATCAACGGACTGATACGGATGTCGCCGCCGCTCTGCTTCTGAACCATCCTTGCAAGCCATAGCTTATTGATGATAGCAGTCGTCTCCTCCCTCGTGAAGTTCATCATGTCCTCCATATCCTGCCTCCGGAAGCCTCCCGGAACAGAACGCAAGAACTTGCCTAGACCAGGACGAGTCTTGAGGTATTGCGTGATCTCGTCCATTGCAGATACGGCCATGCGACGGTCCTCCAGTAACTCCTGCGACCGCTGCGCGTATCCGAATGACTCGCGACTGTACAACCAATCCATGAAGGTCACGGCATCCCTCACGTGAGCGACTCTCACGACCACCTTGGAACCAGTCTTGTCAGTCGAGTATGTCCGGGCAGCAAGAGCGACCGCGATACGCGCGAGCTTGATACGTACATTCGCGCTCTGAATGAGCGGTGGGTCCTCAACATAACGGAGTCCCAACTTGACAGACTCATCGAATATGGCGCCCTCTGCCCCGGTCGTGAACGTGATGTCATCCGCCTTCCGAGACCACGCCCAGTAGACCAACGCCTGGCAGGCCTCCTTCGTGTAGCGGTGTGTAACATCCTCAGCGTACCTCCGGTTGATCGCCTCGCTCGGTACATCGTCCGCACTCACGCTCATTGCGAAGTCAAACCGAGCTACATCCTCTGGGTTCCCGATGAGCTCTGAGATGGCCTGGTGCGCATAGGTGTAATCGCGAAGCGCTCCGTGACGTGGGTTACTGAGCCATATGAGTCGCGTCCGGGCAGTCGTCTGCTCCTCTTGTATCTTGGTCAACTGAGCAACTCCGCTGGAGCGGATTGAGGACATCTGCGCAATCTGATCCGTTGTGAGTCCGGATACCTCATCCATCACGACGATGCGCCGGTCATTGAGAGGGATAGCGCCCCAAGTAATGGTCCACTCCCGGCCTGCCCCAAACTGCTGAAGCCCACCAACGATACCTGCGAAGCTCGCGGACTCACAACTGATGAGACGCCCCACAGAGTAGTGCTTGATGAGAGCTTCCGCAACTGCGCTCTTGCCAGTCCTGGTATCTCCAAGGACAAGCAGATCAAGCCATCCGCGAGGGACATCTGTGCCCGCAAACCGGAAGCTGAGCGCGGAGTGATACACGAGGTCCATCGCAATATGAAGCTCAGGACGACCAACGATGTGGGTCACATTACTCTCAAGGTCCTTGGCTATGTCGCCGCACTTCTTGAGAGGAGTCTGCCCCGGTCCGGGCTGGAAGATAGACAACAACTCACGCGTCTCCGCATCGAGCTTGAAAGCGTCAATGTCACTCTCGGTTGGGTCAACATCCCAACTCAAGAACTCCGCGCGCTGACTCTTGGGGTTCGGCAGTACTGTCCCGACCATCCGGAATGTCCGGTTGACCGACGTATCATGGCGACCAACGCTCAACACCTTCCGGTTCGTGTACTCACTGTCGTCGTCCTCGGTCATCTTCTCAATGGATGGCCGAGCAAACAACTCCTCGACGTTCCTGGACTCAGATACTTTGGCCGAGAGCTTGTTACATTTGACGGCTCCTGCTACCCTGCGGAACACATCAACCAGCGCTTTGTTGTTCGTGTCGATCATCTCAAGGATGATAGGGTCTGATGGTTCAACCTCTGCTTCATGCTCTCCTCCACGAGCGAGCATCGGGCAGATGGCGCACTTCTGTCCCGCATCCATTGAGCAATTGAACTCAAGCTTGGCTGGAACTTGGTATGGTGGGTTCCGCTTCCCAGTGATCGTTGCGACAATCTCCAACGGCTTCCCGGAGAGCTTCGCATCAAAGCTGTCCAGCACTGATACACTAGCTTGCTCACCCTGGCTTGCTGACTTCTTGGTAGCTCCGTATTGCTTCGCCTCTCTCAGAAGTCCGCTCAGCTCCTCCTGCCCCATCTCATCCCGTATCACATAGTCCGTGAGGTCATCGCCGTGCTCTGGCTTCTTGTCAAATGGGAGAGCCGCGAGCCGGACCTCTCTTGCAAACTTGGAGATATTATGAGCCGCGCGTCTCGCGCCGGCATCACCCGTCTCATCCGCATCATACATGATCGTAACGCGCTTGTCCTCAAAGAGCGGATTGAACTCTTGAGTCCAGTTCGCCGCGCCTCCGGTTGATGTGACCGCAGGGAAGCCCATCTGGTTTGCGAGGATGCAATCCCATTCGCCCTCGCAGAGCAAGATGTCATCCGCTTCAGCCAAGACACCCTCTGGGAACAAGCGACGCTTGCCCATCCCCTTGATGTTCCAATACTGGCTCCGTTTGCTGCTCGTCGCCGGTCTGTATCGCCGGACGTTGTACAAGCTTTGGTCCATCGCTCGGATGGGGATGGTGAATGCCTTCTGCGTCCGGTCCCATCCGATACTGAACCGCTTGATGGTCTTGAGGCTCAAACCTCGCTCCTTCGCGAGGTAGGCGAGCGCGTCAGGGTTCCCCAGGAGAGCTTCGTGCCAGCCGGATACGGATGCATCTGATACGTGGCCCGTACTCCCACCTCCGCGCCTCCGGGTCCGCTCACTGTCTAGGTCTACCGGCTCATCAACAAATCCGCCTCGTGTGGCCTCGCCTACGCTCTCTGCTTCGTCCGCAAACTTCTGCGCTAGCTCTTGGATTGTCCCTCCCTGACAGCCAGCGAAGCAGTGCCAGACTCCTTTCTCAAAGTTGAATGAAGCTGATCGTTTGGAGTCCTCGTGTAGTGGGCAATAGGCTTCCCATTCTCCATCTTCCGTTGGTCCCTCTCCGATAAGGAACGGCTTCAGTTGCTTCGGTACTGCCGCCATACGTCGCCCTCCGGAGCTATCAGTTGCCTGTCAGCCCTCTGACAGTCAGGACCTCCGGCCTACGGAGCGATGAGTACAGAAGCTTGCGAGCTTCCTCATACATTCTCACATTGCCCATAGGTTCCTTCGCTTCGGAGTAGACATACAAGTCATCATTGAGCTCATTAGACTGACGGAACTGCCACTCAATGATAGCTCCGCCTCGGTCCATGTCTACAATCTTGTGTCCCTGTATCATGAGCCATGAAGCCAAGGCGATGTCATCGGTAGCAAAGAGGTTGTCATTCATTCTATCTCCAGTCCTGGTCTAGGGGAGGATGGGAGGAGCCACTGGCTCCTCCCTCCCAGCTCGGGAGACGTGTTCTACATCACGGCTGCCGAGCTGTAAGTTGATCAGAACGGGAGGTCATCATCATCAAGCTCATCGACTTCGTTGAGGCCAAGCTCCTCCTTGACCAGTTCACGAACCTCTGCGACCTTCATGCCCTTCTTGACCGTGAACCCTTCCTCCTTGACGAGCGCCTTGAGGTCTGCAGCGGGCATCCCATCGATGTCTTCTGCCGTGTAGTCGGCTTCCGCCTCCTCCTCGGCTTCCTCGTCATCCTCAATGAGCTCCTCGTCATCCATAGCGGACTCGATGTCATCGTTGAGCTCTTCCACAGCTTCGTCCACAAGGAGATAGGTGCCGCCAATCTTCGCACGGTAGTCGCCCTGCAGGTCCTTGCCGGCAGCCACGCGAACCTTGACCTTGGCCGCTTTGCCGTCGTGAGTAGCGCCCTTCATGTCAGTGACCTTGCCGGCAATCCGGGTGAGGTCTAGCTGGCCCTTCTCCTTCTGCTTGGTAGCGATACCGAATGACTGGAGGAACATGTCCAACTTCCATTCGGCTGCGTCACTGAAGGACACATAGTCCCAGATGCGACTGTACTGGGCCGCAGGCTTGCTCCCATCGCTCTCGGCCACGATGGAGTAGATGCACTCGACGCGTGGACGAGTCTTGTCTGGCTTCCCGTCGTTGTCCTTGGAGTAGCCCAGGTTGGCTTCGGTGAGCTCTGCAATGTACACGCCCTTTGGAGCCTGAACAAACTCGCCTCCACCGGACGCATTGCCATCGTGATCCGCACCTGAAACGTCATACTTGATGTTGACAGCCACTTCAATCTCCTCTAGTATCAGACGTCATCCCATGCGACGTCAGTCTTGGTAGCGGTCGCCTTCTTGACGGTCCGCTTTGTTGCCTTCTTGACGGTCCGCTTGACGTTGTCCTTAGCCTTCTGGATGGCCTCCTCAATCTTGTCCAGGGTAGGGTCTATGAGCTTGCCCCCAAAGGCATCGAACTGATCCTTGCCGTACCACTTCCCTGCCCGGTCGGTGAGGAGCACGCGAGTAGTTCCGTGCTTCTCGCTCTCGTGAACTTTGAGATACCCAATCAGGTTCATGTACCCAGAAATCTTCTCAGGCATCTGCTTGCCTTGGATGTACGGCATCATCAACATATCGCCCTCATCATCCTCACTCTGAAACGGATGGGCGGTGATCATGATGTTCATATCAAGGGCACATACGTGCCGGACCCACTTTGCGAGTCTGTGCATGTTGATGCCATACTCTCCTTTGTCCGGTCCGAACTCCGCGCGCTCTGGTCCCTTCCGAGCGACCGTATCCGCAAACACATCATCCAATCCAGAGTCCTGCCAGAGGGAGATGGAGTCAAGCACAGTCCAACGGTATGCCTTCTCGCCTTCATGCTTCAGGTACTCATAGGCTTCCTCCATCTCTGCCCAACTATCAATGACCCATTCCTCTGCGGCAGAGGAGATGACCGCGAGCGAGTCGGTGTGATCCATCGGCGGTCGGATGATGAGAGTTGGCCAAGAGGATGATCCTGCGAGTCTAGTCTTGCCGGTCCCTGGGGCGCCATAGGTCATGAACTTGATGTTTGATCCCATGCCCACCCTTCTGATTTGACTTGGCTTACTCACGCTCAGACTCCTCCTGGTACGTTGCGGTCATATGGGGCCGCATAAGGGTCCCACTTCACCATGGTCAACTTCATCATCTCCTCCCAGTCGGCTCCCGTCTCGTGAAGTTCACAGACATCGTAGAATGCGCAGTCCCAAGAGCAGTCTCTTGTTGGGTGTTTGTAGATGGGTAGCTTGCCCTTCTCTGCCTCGCTCATCTCCCACGCCTGAGCGCGGATGCGGTACAGAAGCTGCTGCCGATCATACTCGTCTCGGTACACCGTCTCACGCTCAAAGTATTCAGGCGGCTGACTCTTGGATACTTCTCCAAGTTGGTCCGGGTCCTTCCCTTTGGACTCCAAGACCTCGCGCAGCTCACCAACTTTGAGCTTCTTAGCGGCTGCAGGAGAGAGTCCGGCGTGCTTCTCTGCCGCCTCCGCTAGCGCAGCCTTTGACGGCTTGTTGAGGTAGTGGCCGCGAGGGTTCTTGGGCCGGGTGTCGCGTATCGCCTTGCGGAGGAAGTTGTACAGGATGAAGTCAATCTGCTCTCCCTTCTTGAGGATGCCTTGGTCCTGGAGCCAAGAACCGGCCAGCGCATGATACGTCCCAGCCTGCTCGTCCAGCGGCAAGTGTCGAGTCGTGATAGATGCGGCGGTTTTGTGCTCAAACAGACCCACCTTCCCAGTCTCAAGATTGCGAATGATCGCATCGAATGTCCCGACTGGGCTCACAAGGTAGCGCTTCCCGTTCCTGGTATTGAGGTCCTGGCGGAAGGATTGTTCAGGCGCAATCGCCTCAATGTGACCGTCGCCGCCATAGTAGTCTGCGTAATGCTCAAGCATGTCAATGCCTAGCTCTCGCGCCTCGTGCCAGGTGCCATCCTCATCGCGGAAGCCATACTTGGACGCCAGCTTCATCTCCTCATCATAGAGATGGACAAATGTCTCTGCCGGGTCCGGTCCTCGTTTCTTGCCAGGCTTGTAGTAGGCAGCCAGCGCCTCATGGACAAGAGTCCCGAACCGAAGCGCCGGTGCTGCTGTCTTCGGTGTCCACCCGTCAAGCCAGCCCCACTGCCACTTCTGCCGGCACCGGAGATAGCTCACCCTCTCGCTGTTCCGGAGGAGCGTCCTCCCGTCATCCGTCTGTCTCATCCCTACTCTCCGTCTCGGTCTGTTCTGCGGTCGGACTCACGAACCTAGCGCACGACCGCTTCAGTCGCTCGTCTCTGGTCGGTCGTGCGCCACTCCATGGCCAGAGTGCTACACGAGAGCCTCGCAAGGCATCAGCCCTGCACGTCCTCCCAGACCAGCTCATCCTCATCCTTAGATGGGCTCTCATCCCACTCAACCTCCTCGTCAGACACGCGCGCTGCAACTATCTCTTGGCAGATGATGAGAGGACAGCAAGCTCCTGTACAGAACCTGACGCGCCCATCCCTCCCTGCCGGGTAGCGGAGCCTGGTGCTCCCGTAGTGCCAGTGCGCTCCGACGCACCGGACTCCGCAGGCTGCACACTTCTCATTCTTCGGTAGTTCAACCATCTCAACATTCAACGTATCTCCTTCTCATCTTGTCATCTTTCTCGCGTACGTCGCTCGTCCGCGCGAGCCACCCTAGCCTCATTTGTCTCCCGTACGGGTAACGTAAGGTTACGCAAGCTAGAGAGTTTCTGCATAGAGTGGGGGAGAGCTTCCCGGCCGCTTCGTACGCGAGGACGTAGCGCGCTCCCGACCTGGGTCACGACTCTCCCTTCATGATCCCAAGGAGCTTGCGACGGTCGTCCATGATACTCCGGTCCATGTTGCCCTTCTCATCGACCAGGTTCATGATGTACTCCTCAACCGTGTCCTTGGAGCGGAGGTAGTACACGGTCACCTGGTGGATACGGGACACGCGGTGCACGCGGTCCTCGGCTTGCGTCATGACGTCCGGAGCCCACCACTCATCTAGCATCAGGACCGTGTCCGCTCGGTCAAGTGTAATCGCGACTCCTCCTGCCTTGACGTTCATCACAAGAACTCGCGGACCTCCATCACTCTGGAAGGACTCCTGCGCTGACTTCCGGGCAGCGCCCTTGACCTTGCCTGTTATGCTCAGAGTCTCAATGCCCTTCGCGTTGAGCTCCCGGACGACCATCTCCACGACCTCCGTGAACTGGCTGAAGATGACCACCTGGCTCTCGCCTTCCTCGGTATCCGCGTTGCCAGTGATCCCGCGCTCGGAGAGGAGCTCAAGGACCTGTTCAAGCTTGTTGGACTCGCCGGTGGGATGTAGCTTTCCAGACTCACCCATCTCCCAGGCAGCGAGCGCGAACTGCTTCAACCTCGTGAACTCCGCGAGGACTCCGTTGGCCGTGATGCTCTCAGCTTCGCTCAGCTTCGCCATCGCGTCCTTCTCCATCTCCCGATACTGCCGCGCCTGCTTCCCTGAGAGCGGCAGCCAGAGGTCAACGTACTGCTTGGGAGGAAGCTCTTTGTACACTTCGCCCTTCGTTCGGCGCAGGACATACGGCGTCAGCGCTCGGTCAAAGGCTTCGCGTCGGTTCTCCTTGACGTCGCCAATCTCCGTCCCAAAGCCATTGTCGTACAACTCCAGCCACTCGCGTGCCCAAGCCCACTTGCTGTTGTATACCTCAGGACGAAGCCAGTGGAGGATACCCCAGAGCTGGATAGGCTTCCCGGCCATCGGCGTTCCAGAGAGCGCTATACGCAATCCTCCGTTGACGACCTTGAGTTTGGCCATCGCAGTCGCCGTTCGACTTCTGGGGTTCCGCAGCCCTTCCACGTGACACTCATCGATGGTCACACTGTTCCACTCGACCTCATGGAGTACTGGATATCCTTGCCGCACGGAAGCTGGGTTGATCACAAGCCACCCAGAAAGTCCGGCATCAACAACCTCCTCCTTGAAGGCAGCGAGCGCCTTGAGCCGATGAGCCTTCCCTTCGGGCAGGATGTACACCGGCTCATCTTGCCACTTCGTGAGCTCCGTCTCCCACACAACGTCGAGCGAGGTCTTGGGAGCGATGATTAGGTTGGGTCCGTTGCTGAGTCCTGCTTCATGGATGGCTCCAATAGCCTCCAAGGTCTTGCCCAGCCCTGGCTCGTCCGCGCAAAGCCCACCGTTGGCGAGGAAGGCAACGCCTGCTCGCTGGTACGGGTGCAACGCCTCAGCCAAGCGAGGAGCCATCTCCGGGAGCTTCGTCAGGTCTGCGTCTTCTGCCCCAGCAAGCTCCGTCATCTCTCGTGAGCGGTTGACCTCGCGCCACGCCCAGGCCTTGAGTTCTCCTCCGATTGACAGCGCTGGCCCGAATGTTTCACGAAGTGCGTAGCAGGACTCCAACGTCAGCGGAACAGTCCAGAACGGTCCGCCATCTTCACGGCCAACAAATCTTCGCCCATTGATCCCTTTTGCGGCCGCCACGAAGGCTGCATCGTATCCAAAGTCAACGCGGATGAGAGTTGAGCGTTTCACACGCTCAACCTCCGCTATTACCTTGGTAGCCATCTCATCTCCTCGCGTCTCGTCTCGGTCCTCCGAAGTCTAGCGGAGCAGGCCCTCAGGCCTGCCCCTTCTTGGCTAGTCCGGTCTTGCGGTCGAAGCCGCGAACCTCCAGGGTCCGGCCGACCTCCTGGTGGAGCTTGATCAGGATATATCCGTAGCGGTCCTGGCGGTCCTGCTTCAGGTACTCGCTCATCACCCGTCCGTACTCTGCCGTAACTCCAGTTCCCTTCGCGTCGCTGGCCGCGTCAAGCAGGATGCTCTCGGTAGCCTCCAGCGTGTCCAGGCCCTTCGCCTTCTTGGCCTGCTTCCCGATGAGCTCCGCGACGGAGGAAGCAACGGCGGTCCGCGCTTCGTTCATCGTGTACCCAGGGATCAAGGTCCGACCTCCGCGCCTGGTCGCCTGGGCCTTGGTCGCCTTCGGCTCATCATCATTGAGCAGGCCCTCCTCCTCGCAGACTGGGCAGTCAGCATTCGGCTTCTGGTCGTGGCCTTCGTCGCTGTGGCCATTCTCATACTCCGCATACGCAAAGTCGGTCAACTCTGCGACCAGTTCGGCCTTCTTGAGTCCTGCTGGATTGATCGGATATCCCGTCCGGCAGAGCTTCCGAAGGTCGGCAACGGTCATCGCGTCAAACTCAGCGGCAAGCTCGGTCAAGTTCTTCATCTTTGTTCCTTCTCATCTCAGTCTAGTCTCGGTCGGTCGGTGGTCAGTTGGCTTCGGCTTCGGCTTC
>Ga0306906_1000790_pt1 | contig 10983 bp, 13 predicted proteins | sample AntRauTorcE11897_FD_190405 | JGI IMG/M metagenome (GOLD analysis project Ga0306906, IMG submission 190405) | Saline lake microbial communities from Rauer Islands, Antarctica - Metagenome Torckler E11 #897 (v2) (version 2) | ecosystem: Environmental > Aquatic > Non-marine Saline and Alkaline >...
CCAATCGAGTGACGCGGGCGCTGCGCCAAGTACGCGGGGCGGTCTCACTGGGCCGGATTCGTGTCGAGGGCAAGCGGTTCCGGGTGTGGGCGGTTCGTGGTGCAGACAAGTACATGGATGCGGAGTTTGACTGGCTCGCGGACGAGTACGAGAATCAGCTAAACAAGAAGATCAAAAAGGACATGAAAAACACGTTCAATAAGCAGCCCAAAAAGGGCGACGAGGACGACTAGTTCCGGCGGTGTTTAGGGTGTGATTTTGGCTCGCTTTTGCGGGCCTTTTTTATGCCTGAATCTTTGGGACACTTGCTGTCCCGTGGGCCACTGATCGGGCATTTTTCGCATTTTCTAACCCTACAGGTTCGCCAACCCTACATCCCTGTTTTTAGTATTAAATCTGTAGGGCTACAGAAAGGAGGAAGCGGACGGACTACTATCTGTCGACGGGACACCGATTTGCTGTCCACAGGACACCAAAAAAAAGTGTTGGTGTCCCACGAATTTCTTATATTACTCAGTTAGTTATATCTATATAGGACACTGGGACAGTAGAAAGTAGTGAGATTTTGAGTATTTAATGGTGAATGTAATGTTGTGATGTAATGATGCAGTACATCTATACATAGTTATAAGGACTGAGGGACCCCTGTTTTCGTGTCCCGGTGACCTGAGAGACACCTGTATCGGTGCCGAAATCGGGGCGCTGGTTCGGTGTTTCGGGGAGGGTATTTATGGCGGGGTTCGGGCTGGTCTCGGAGGCACAAAAAAGGGGCCTCGCTGTGGAAGCCCCTCGCGCACGTCGCGGGCACGTTGGGTGCCGGATCAGTCCAGGTCGTCGGGACTCATGGACTCCAGCAGTGCGTCGTCGTAGTGGTCCGGCGGGATGACGCGCAGACGTGTCGCTATCTGTGCAGCCTGGGTGTCGCTGCCCATCATGCGGACGACGGCAATGGCACCGGGGCAATGGTGCCGGTCATTGGTGCCTGCGGTCTTGTTCCCGCGATAGACGGACTGGTGGCAGTGGAACGTCGAACGGTTCCCGCGTACCAGGTCCATGATGATCTGGCTACGGCGTCCAGGTTGCAGGCCCCTGATACCTTCGCCGTCCGCGCGAAACGGACAGCCGGGGCATGGCTTGGTCAGTGAGAATTGCTTTTTCACGTCCATGTTTAATAGTCCTCCGGGAGTAGCAGAGTTGTTACGCTCCGGTCCGCTTCGGTGATCAGCCAAAACGTGACGGGGTTCTGGCTGTCGCCTATGTGATACACGGACATGATGCGCAGCCCTTCCTCAAGCGCGAACTCGTTGGCGTCTTTGTCTTCGGGGTCCACGTCTCCCCAGTCGCCTGTAAGGTGCCGCTCTAGCATGGTCGCGGCTATCTGTTCGGGCTTGCGCTCGATCAACCTGCTCATGTGGGCCAGGGTATCCAGTGCGGTTGGGGTGGCGACAATATCGCCAAGTTGAAACTTTGCGTGAAACTTCGTGGTTGTTGCGGTTGTCATGGGGCGTTACTCCTTCAATTTTGCTTGTGTGCCAGCAGTCCCGCGCCCGCCAGTACGAGGGCGCCGAATAGCTGGATTAGTGCGGGGCCGCTACTGGTTGCGAGCAGCAGCCCTGAGAAAGCCAGGAGGGCGGGAATCATTCCGCGCCCGCTACCTGTGCCGGGGTTTGCTCGGTTGGCTGCTGTGGGCTCCAGGAGAGCCTCACAAACCATTGCCCGTGTGGTCCTGGTGTTTTGATGCAGCGGGTGACTACCGCGCCACGGCGTATAAAGATCGACGCGCGGAAGATTGCAGCGGCTAGGGTGTTCGCTTTTACTGTGATCATGGTCTTTTCCTCGTCTTGTGTTGCGTGGTGTTGCCTGCGGGCTTCGGCAGGCCCTCGAAAGTTGCGACGGTCAGTTCGCGCGGGGTTGGTCCGCGAATAGCTCGCGGTTGATCGCGTCCGTTAGTGCTTCGACGGCTTGCGATATGCTGACGAGCTTGTTCGCTCGGTCCAGTGCCCAGGGGCCAGGCGGGTAAATGGTTCCCGGTTCCCGGTGTTTTTTGTCGCGCGCGTCTTGCGCCCCGCCATAGCTGCCGCCCAGGACGCTCAGTTCTGGGTTTATCTCAACGGCTGCGAACCATATCCGCCGCAACATGGACGGGTGAAAGGCGAACGCCAGACGGGATACGTCTATCGGCGCGCCTGGTGTTGTGAGTGGTATATTCGTATGTATCTGCTCCAGTCCGCGCGGGCCATCGCGCGGGATACAGGTTAAATCCCAGGACAAGGCGACAGAGCGCCCGCTTTCCTGGATGCCGTCAATGATCGACATAAGCGCGACGCCATACCGCATGATTTCGTCCGCTGATACGTCCGCCGGGACACTCCCAGGAATTGCAATTCTGATCACAGAGGTCACCGAATTATTGAACGGTGCCGGGTTCGCCATGTGCTCAGGGACGCCAGCGCAGAACGCGCCCACGTCCGGGAACTCGCCGCCTATGTCCCAATCGAACGAGGGCGTCAGGTCTGGCAGTCCGCCATTGGCGGCAACGTCCGCTTGTCCCTTTAGGATTTGGCGCGCGCCTTCAGTCCATCCGTTATCAAATAGGTCCATAGCGTGATCGAGGCTCTCGGTCCCGGTGAATCGCGCGCCCCCGGTCATGCTTGAAGAATTCCAGCCGTTTTTGCCGTCCGCGTAGTCCGCGATTCGCTGGCGAACGGTGCCGATAATGTCCGCCATGTTGTCCGCGTTATAGGTCCAGTGCTTTTCGTGTTTGATCAGTCGCATGATTAAAGCCCCGCCGCCTGTTTGACTTTCTGCCAGGAGTTATCATCCAGGCCCTTCCGGATGGTCCCGGCGGCTACCTGCTCGATAGACATACCGGCGGCCAGGAGGTTAGACCCATCGCGGACAGCGCGCGGGCTGACGATGTGCTGCAAACCGTTGTCTTCTAGCGCCTGCCTTGCCTTGCGTACCTTGTTCAGCCATTCAGTATTGCCGCCGCTTAGGCTCTGCTCTACGCCGTCGTCATAGTCGACGGTCAGAAAGAAAAAGCGGTCTATGGTTGCCGCGTCAATCCTGGTGCGCCCCACATAGGTCGCTGTCGGTCCGCTGCCATAGGTGTTGGCTGCAACGACACAACGAAAATCGGGGTGCTTGTTTACCATGCCGTCAGGGAACGCAAAGCTGTCATTTTCAAGCGCCTGATTGATTGCTACGAGAACATTCGGGTTGCTCGCGTCCGCCTCGTCCAGCAGGAACAAACCGCCGCTCTCGAACGCTTCACGGAAAACGGTTATGACGTACTCGCCGCGCGCATCCATGAAGCCGGTTAGACGGAAGTCAGATGACAGCGCGCCTGTTGAGTAGAATTCCAGGCCCAGGGCTTTCGCCGCTTGTTGTGCCAGGGTGGTTTTACCAGAGCCAGCAGGGCCAGCCAGCCAGACCTTACAGCCCGCGTTTAGTGCGGTTACCAGTGGCGCCAGGCTTTTGTGTGCGCCTTCGATTTTCACGGGTTCGCGGTCCGGTGCTTCAATCTTCACGGTCCGCGAATGTTTGGCGATTAGGTCCGGCGCCATTTCCTCGATGATTGCCGCCACCTGGTCACGGTCCACGGGTTCCTTATTGCTGCCCATGAGTTGAGCCAGGAGGCCAGCGATCTGGTTAACGTCCGGCTGGTTGGTGCTTGCCATCGTTCGGTCCTCTTGCGTTGCGGGTTGTGCTGGTTGTGCTGGTTGTGCTGGTTGTGCTGGTTGTGGGCTATCGCTGAACATGAAAGGCGTATCATCGTCGCCTGGTGCCGGAACCTCTACGCCGTCCAGCGTGGCGCCGTGCTTGTAGGCGATGCCCAGGTCTCTCAGGGATAGGCCGCGCGCGGTCTTGCTAGTCACGCCCCAACCTGTGAGCCAGCGGCGGACCGCTGCCCTGTTGGCGGTTGTGATACTGGTCACGCCGCGCAGACCAATTTCAGCGTTGGCCGCTTTGATCTTTTCGAGATCCATAGTTATAGCTCCTGGTTGTGTGGTGTTTCCTGGTTGTGACGGTCGTCACTTCGGAAGGCCCGCACACGGCAGGCCCTCGAAAGTTGCGACGGTTTACAGGATTGAGGCCAGAGCGGACGAGTACAGAGACCAACCCAGGGCCGAGAGTGTGCAGACGTATAGAGCCAGGCCGGTGACGTTCATGCTCCGTCCTCGCCCATTGACAGACCCAAGTCCAGACCATCCAGGAACGCGGTTAGTTTGTCGTATAGCTCCCGTTTCTTGATATGGCCGGTCCGGAATACGTCGTGCTCTGCACCGCCGGTGGTTTTGATCTGCACCAGAGCCACGCCGCCGTAGGCTTCTGACAACGTGTAGCAGCCAGGCTGAAACGTGCCGTTTGCCACGGGCTCTTGTGGGTTTTGGGTGATACTGTTCAGCCGGTCCAGCATCGGGCGTAGGTCTTTTACTGTGATTCTGTTCATGGTGTTGTGCCTCGTCGTTTTGTTGGTTGTGTGCCTGGTCCGTGTTGGTTTGTTGCCAGGTCTCAATGCGGAGACTAGCCTACAGCTTGTAGGGTGTCAAGCAGTGAATGGAAAACTTAAAATAGGGCGAAGCCAGGGACGACAAGGCCGGACAGGTTGTGACAGCGCCGGACAGCGTTATATTCAAAAAATGGGACAACTAAGCTATGACAATCGAAAAAGCGGGCAAAAAAGGTGCAGCGTTCAAGCAGGGAATAGTTGGAAAACACAAAGAAAGTGGTCACTTCATAGCGAGGAATGACGGCCAGCTTACTGAATTTGCTGATGATTTTGTCAGCTATTACGTCCGAAATGGTGGGCAAGGGAGAGCCGCGTTTTTACAGGCTGGCGGGTCAGTTGAGGGGGTTCGGCAGGGAATCAAACAGTTTTTAGGCTCACCGAAGGTGAGAGAGGCGATCAGGCAGCGCCAGGTCCAGCGAGTCACCAAATTGGCCGGACTAGCCGCCGGAACAGTAGAAGACCTGATGACCGCTACTGATGGCACTGTGCCCGCCGCTGTGCGCTTTCAGTGCGCCAAGTGGTGCCTTGAAACCGCCGGAGTAGGACCGCAACAGGCCAGGCAGCAGGACGGCAACCCGGAAGACAAACCCCTGGAAGAAATGAGCATTAAGGAGTTGGAGGCATTCATCACGGCAGGAGGCCAGGCAGTGAAGGAGCAACGCGAACAGGACGCGCGGACGATAGACGTAACGCCGGACGGGGAGCGTTAGCGCCCCACATAAAGCCCCGTTCGACCCCTGGGGGGCGTGTAAGTGCCTGATCATGCACATGAAAGAGAAGGACGGACACCGCCCAAGCTAGGCGGAGACCAGGCGAACAGGCCGGACCAGGCCGGACCGACCAGCCGGACCAGCCGACCTCGGCGACCAGCAGGCCGACCCCGCCCCCTGGGGTACACCCGGTTCGCGCGCGTAATCCTTGACCCCGCGACCGCGACTAAATTTTGGTATTTCAGATTTACACCCCCTACACACCGTAGCACCGCCCCCGCCGTTACGCTGCAACACAACCCCCCCGGGCATTTGTATGGCACCTGTCTACAATAGGCGGTAGACTGGTGATATTCCGACCCGGACAGAATCCGCGACAGGTGCCGACATGAGCGAGTTTGAACCCCCACAGCCGTTGCCCGCCGAATACGAGAGGTTTACCCGTTTCACTCAATGGGAAGCGACCAACCCCATGAGTCCCAAGCGCGGCACCGATCTGGACGGCGAGTTTGATCAGATCGCCCAAGCCATCCGGGACATGCAGTTCCGCGCCCGCATGATCCAGTCCGACGACGGCAGTCTGCGGAACCGCATCGTCGGCATCGAGAACCTGGACGAGTCGATACTGTTGGGCTACGAGCCGCCTGCGCCGTGGCAAGCCGAAACCGAATACAGCAAGCGGTCGTCCGTCTTCTACGACTACGTCCTGTACCTGTCCAACGAAGAACACGTCTCCGGCACCAATTTTGAGAATGACCTTGCTGCCGGTAAGTGGGATTTGGCCTACGATTTCCGTGAAGTGGTCTATGAGGCCATTGAGGCGCGCGACCAGGCCGAGGGCTTTGCCGAAGACAGCCGGACCGCCCGTGACCAGTCCCGGTCAGCGCGAGACACCGCAGTCGAGGCCCGGGACACCACCCAGGAACTCCGCGACGAAGTGCGCTACTGGCTGGACCTGCTGACGGACCGGACGCCCACGTTGTTTGTGGCCGTGAACGGGGACGACACCTTTGCCGGGACCAACCCAAAGCAGCCATTGGCGTCGGTGAAACGCGCCCTGGAGATCGCGGCCAACGACTACGCGGGTGGCGTGGTGTCCGTATTCGTCCGGTCCGGCTTCTACGCCGAAGAAAACCCGATGTATGTGCCGCCGTTTTGCGCGGTTCTCGGCGACAGCCTGCGGACGACCAAAGTCAGCGCCTTGAACAAGGGCGAAGACATGTTCCAGTTCGACAACGGCAGCTATGCCAGCGAAATGATGTGGACCGGTCTGGAACTGGACGACCTGGAGAACCCGACCAAGGGCTTTGGGGCCGTGTTCGCGCCTGGTGCCTACATCACCACGTCCCCGTATATCCAGAATTGCTCGACCATCACCAATAGACCGCCGGAAGAACTGTACGCGCCTCTGGACAAAGAGAACGGCAACCCGGCCCTGGGCCTGGGCGGTGGCGGTATGCTCTGCGACCCGACCGTTCTGGACCCGTACAGCCCGCTCCGGTCGATGATCGTGGACGCCTATACACAGGTGAACATGAACGGCCTGGGTGTATGGGCCAGGAAAGGCGGTTTCGTCCAAATGGTGTCGTTCTTCACCAATTTCTGCCGTCGTGGTTGTTGGGCGACGGACGGCGGGCACATCGTTCTGCTGAACTCCAACACCACCTTTGGCGATTACGGCCTGGTGGCCGACGGTAGCCGGAACGTGGTGGTCATGGACCTGTCCGACGCCACCCCGTTTCTGCAATCGCCCAACGCTGCGGCCCTGATCAGGACCAACAAGGCGTTTGCCATCGAGGAAATGTGGGCACGGATGGTGGCGAACGGCGACGTGCCTGGCTGGTCCACAGACGCGCAAGCGTTTACCCGCAAAGATGCCGGAATCCTGATTGATGCCCTGGCACGGGACGTGGAGTTCGGCCAGACCGCCTCGACTGAGCGGTTTGTCCAGAACGAGTTTGACTGGAACGGCCAGCGGTACATTCGCAGCGAGTACATTCCCGCGTGTCTGAACTCCTGGACCTATTTGCGGTCGATTCTGCGGGACGTGATTGTCAATGCGCCGGTCGCCACGAACCAGGCTATCGAGTCCCAGGTATTTGATACCGGCAACCCCGGACAAGCGGGCACACGGGCCGACCTGGCGAACCTGATAGACGAAATGGCGGACCAGTACCAGAACCCGACCACGGAGACGTTCGGTTCGTTGATTGTTACCACGTCCCACGACTTCTCGTATGCCGGTGCCGGTGTCAACTTCATGGCTCTGCCTGCTTCTCAGGGCGGACGCGGAAGCAGCAACATCGAGAACGCCGTGGTGCAGACCAACGGCGGACGGGTGTACTACACGGCGGGTGACGAGACCGGGGACTTCTACATCGGCGACGGCCTGGTGATTCGCCAGGCGTCGGGCACGTTGGAGGGCCGGACGTTCAACCAGGCGTTGTTCGCGCAAATGACCCCGTTCATTCTGGCCCTGGAAAGCAGCTAATGGATTACGCCGCGAAGATTTTTCACGACAAGATCGAGGACACGCCGCTGGCAAAGTCGCTGGCGGACGGCTCGGTTGACCCAATTCTTTACCGCGAGTACCTGCGCAATTCGCTGGTGGTGTGGGAGTCACTGGAAAAGCGGTTTGACCTGGCCCGTAAACTGGGCGTAGCGCAACGTATCCGAGACGACCTGGCGTTGACCCGTCCGGACCCTTACGAAGACGAGAGCGTTCACTGGCGCGCTGAACTGCAAGCCAGCAACGCCAACGAGGACGACCTGTACGTGTTGGGCCTGGGCCTGTGCTTTGGCGGCAAGATGATGGCGAGGGCGATCACGGCCCGCCAACCCGACTTGCCGACCCGCCACATGCAAATGCCGCGCGGGGCCGTGAAGAAGCTCAGGGAACTGGAACCTAACAGTAGTGGGATAGCCAGTGCTTTCAGCCAGGCGCTCGCGTGGTATTCAAATGCTGCTTAATCACGTCGCGGAGCTAATCGGATGTGAACTTATCCGCCGTGGTGATGAGACGGTGGATACCGGCGACTGGGGCTGGTTCAACCTCTGTATCACGGGGCCGTTTGCTCGCGCCCACCTGGAACGGCTGGTCCGGAAGAAGGTGGATATTTTGCATTGCGTGATCATGCCGCACACCAACGACCCGGCCCCCGTATTCGGCTTCGACGTGATCGCGCTGAACGGGACGCTGACCGGCATGTTCCTGGACCTGACCCCGATGGGCGGACCGCCACGTTGGCCGGTGCCGCTGAAAATCGAGGGGAAGACCCGGCCCCTGCCAGACTGGGCCAACTTCTTCTCTCCGCAGATGATCAGCATTGTGCCGACGAAAGCGGACGTGTGGATGGGCCTGACGTTGTTGCGGGTGTACCTGGACATGCTGCGTCCGGACGCCAACGGCGACTGCAAAGCGATTGCCTGCCGACAGCAGTATTACACCGAGCAGCAGCGCGCAAACCCTAAAACGTCTCGCATGTTGGCGTCGATCATCGGCGACGAGCGAGCAGACGAATTTATCCGGACGGTCCTCTGGCCGGACGTAATCACAGCAGGAGGCAATCATGGCCGAAGTCCCACTTAATAATTTCGAGACCGTCCCGGCGACATTGGGCGCAGGGCCGGACCAGGTTATCTATACCTGTCCGCCCGGGGTCGCAGCGGTGGTCCTGTTTGCGCAGGTGTCCAACGTCGGCGCGGCGGACGAGAGCTTCACCGCCAGTTTCCGCCGAGCCGGGATTAACACCGAGCTACTGGCTAACGCCCCGGTGCCGCCCAATGACGCCATCCGGACCATTTTGGGCGGACGGCTGATCTTGAAAACCGACGACGCGATTGTGGTCACGGCCACGTCGGCCAACCTGAAAATGGTTTTCTCGGTCCTCGAAACCGCGACCGCGAACACGTAAGGAGCTATTGCCATGAGCAGACGTTATCTCTCCGACGCGGTTGAGGTGAACAAGCCGGACGAAGTATCTCCGGACCGCTACCGCTTCCTGGAACTCAAAGACGCCGAGCCGAACCTGGGCTTGCCGCAGTTCGCTGGACAAATCCTGGCGACGGACGCCGAGGGCAACCGCACCTGGATTACAGCGCCCAAGATCGAAGCCTACCCCCGCGACCCGCAATTCGAAGACGGCATCGAGGGCCAGGCGTGGATAAACGCCAGTTCCGGTGACGTGTTCGTGAAGGACACGGGTGCGTGGGTGCTGCGCGGGAACATCAAAGGCCCCATCGGCGAGCAAGGGCCGGTCGGTGAAGGTCTGCGCGTCCTGGGCGCGTTCGACACCACCGCCGAGCTACCTGCCGGTGCCGCCATCGGTGACGCTTACATTGTCGACCAGTCCTTGTGGGTGTGGGGCAACAACGCTCAGTGGAACGATACCGGTATCATCGTCGGCCCCGAAGGCCCTCCCGGTGAACAGGCGATTGTGAACATCAGCGAGGCCGAGCCGGTGAACCCGGAGCCTGGCGAGTTTTGGTTGGACCCCAACGTCGACATTGAGTACACCAGCCTGTACGAACTGGCCGTCGCCAACGGTTTCAGTGGGACCATCGAGGACTACCTGGACTCTCTTGTAGGCCCCCAGGGCGAGCAAGGCGAGCAAGGCCCAATCGGCTCGCAAGGCGTCAAAGGCGATGAAGGCCCCCGTGGTCCGCAAGGTGTGGTCGGCCCGCGTGGTCCGGAAGGCCCGCAGGGCGCCCAAGGCCCTCTCGGTCCCACTGGCGATGACGGCCCGGTCGGCCCGCAGGGCGAACCCGGCTTCACGGTACTGGGCGCACTGGACAACACAAGTCAACTGCCGGACCCCTCGGTCTCGTCCAACGGCGACGGCTACCTGGTGGGCACGAACCTGTGGCTGTTCGACGGCACCCAATGGAACAACCTGGGCGACCTGTCCGGCCCTCCCGGCCCCGAAGGCCCTGCCGGTCCAGATGGCCCTGCCGGTCCAGATGGCCCTGCCGGTCCCGAAGGTCCAGAAGGCCCAGTCGGTCTCGACGGTCCCCCTGGTCCGGAAGGCCCGGTCGGCCCCGAAGGCCCCGACGGTCCGGAAGGCCCCGCCGGTCAAGGCATCGAGGTACAGGGCGAACTGAACAACCAAGGTGACCTGCCGATCAACGCAGATTCGTTCGCGGGCGAGGCGTATTTGATTCAGGGCGACCTGTGGATATTCTCTGCCGTAGACGGCTGGCAGAACGTCGGCAACATTCAAGGCCCGGAAGGTCCGCAGGGTCCGCCCGGTCCGGATGGTCCCGCTGGTCCGATTGGCCCCGAAGGCCCCGAAGGTCCGCAAGGCGCACTGGGTCCGCGTGGTGAAGCCGGTCCGCCGCTTGCCATTCAGGGGACGCTCGCGTCTACCGGAGACCTGCCCGCGACCGGCAACCCCGGCGAGGGCTACCTGATCAACGGCGAACTGCACGTCTGGAACGAAGACGCGCAGGTATGGGATAACGTCGGCGATCTGCAAGGCCCCGCTGGCGAAGACGGCCCCGAAGGCCCACAAGGACCTGCCGGTCCTGCCGGTCCACAAGGCGCAGTCGGCCCCGAAGGACCCGCCGGGCCTGCCGGTGCAGACGGCGTGGCTGAACTGGTCCGCGCCCCTGAGATTCTTGTGCCGTCCGCAGGCGCGACCACCGACGTGCCGCCAGTGGTGGGCGTCGAGGGCACCCCGTTCGGTCCGCTGTACTCCAACGACCCACGGCTGCACCGCGAAGTGCAGGTCCGCGCTGCCGGGGCGGGCGATTGGCTGACAC
>Ga0306906_1000794_pt1 | contig 10975 bp, 8 predicted proteins | sample AntRauTorcE11897_FD_190405 | JGI IMG/M metagenome (GOLD analysis project Ga0306906, IMG submission 190405) | Saline lake microbial communities from Rauer Islands, Antarctica - Metagenome Torckler E11 #897 (v2) (version 2) | ecosystem: Environmental > Aquatic > Non-marine Saline and Alkaline >...
CCAAAGGGATGCCTATGGCAAAAGGCATACCTGCGGTGCAATGAGGAGCCACGACGAATGAAGTCGAAAACAAAGTCATGGTTCTGCAAAGCCCCCTTTCAATAAGTTGGTGTTTGATTAGAGTATCCCAAATGGAATTTTAATGCGCATTGAAATGCTTCGCCCGGGATTTAATGCATACCCTTTATAGGTATCAAGAAAATCGCGATACGCTTCATCCAGCAGATTATCAGCGTTTAGGTTGACTGATATAGGGCGACTCCACAAGCCCAGCTTAAAGCCCAGACTTGCATTTACCAAGGTATAGGCATCGGTTGATGCGCGCCCGAACGGAAAGGCCGGCCCAAATTGCCAGAATGGTTCGTAGCGTCCGGCCGCTTCTTTTTCAAACGAATGTTCAACACCAATTCTCAGCGACGGATTTTGCAGGGGCCCGATATCGTCCTGTATAAATCTGATGGCGCCTGCAATTTTTGTAGCCGGTAACAGGGGCAGTTCATCCACCTGTTCAATGTCATCATCAACATTTTCACCTTGTACGGTTTCGAAGGTTCCGTCAATTTGTAGCCAAGAAGCTACCTGAGCCTGCATACTGGCGTCGAAACCGATAAGGCGAGCATCACCCTGTGTGCTTTGCAAAATAGGAGGGCCGTTGCCGTTTGGTCCGGCAAATTGGCCGGTGTTCACCAAAAAGATGTAATTTTCGATGGCATTACGGTAGCCGGTTATTTTTGCCGTTACCTTGGATGAACGCCAGCGTAGCGAGAGGTCGGTATTGAGCGAACGCTCGGCTTCCAGATTGGGGTCGCCCACCTGAAATGCGGCTACACCGCCGTGAACGCCGTCCACATGAAGATCAAAGAGGCTGGGCGCTCGAAAACCACGGCCGATATTTGCAGCAACTGCAAACTGATTTGTAAATTGGTACGAGCCACCGATAGAACCGGAAAATTCGGTGTAATTTTGTTCCAGGACATCCGTAGTTTCACCGGCTGAGGCATCCGGTAAATTCAAGTCAGCATTGGGTTCGGCCTCTTGGGTGCGGGTATCAACACGGGTACCTATTGAAAGGGTGAAATCACCTAACTCTGCTTTTTCAAAAACAAAGGCACTAACATTACTTACAGTGCCGGAAGGGACCAATGGCTCACCCGTGCCGCGTGTGGTTTGATCCTGATATTTATACTCAACCCCGATGGTACCTGCAAAAGGGCCCACGGCTGGGTGTTCTACTTCCAGTTTGCTGGTATAGCTGTCCAGCAGAATATCCAAAAAAGCAGGGCCGTCATCTGGAAGTTCGCTGCGCGGTACCGCATTTCCTCCGCCCGGGCTCGACTGACGCAGATTTCGGAAATAGGTAAACTGCGGCTTTAAAATGAAGCTGTTGCCCAGCGGAAAATTTCCTCTCAACTGGTAGGTATCATTTTCAAGATTCTGCCCGAGCCCACGACCGTTTGGTAGCAAAAAATTATGTTCATTTTGCCAGCGTGTGTATTCGCCGGTTATTTTCCCAAAATCTCCTTGGTACCCAATGCCAACGCTTCCATTGAGCTGATCATAATCGGTATTATCAAGTTCTCCGGTAAATTTTGGATCGGTGCTTACACCCGACTCCTGGAAGTTGGGGACATCTGCTGCTGTTATATTTCCGGCAGAGCGACGGATAAGCGTGCCGGTAAAACCCAATCCGCCCGATGCACCATCTACGTGAATACCACCGGTCATTTCTTGATTGTTGGCCCGATATTCGCCCAAAAGCTGGGCATCAACAAAAGCATCCTGACCAATAGCATTTGGAATAGAATTGGAAATCACGTTCACGGCCCCGCCCAAGGCGTCCGATCCGTACTGTACGCTGGCTGCTCCGCGCACTACTTCTATGCGTTCGGATGTAAACGGATCAATATTGGGTCCGTGGCGTACGCCGTACTGCTGAAAATCCAGGGCCGAACCGTCATCAAGCACGCGCACACGATTTCCGCTAAGGCCGCGAATGACCGGTTTGCCAATCTGTGAGCCGGTGGAAATGGTTGATACCCCGGCCAGCTTATCGAGTGAAGCACCGAGCGAGGTTTGCTGGGTGGCAAATTTCTCATCCCCGGAAATGATATCGATATCAGCCGGGGTGGTCAACGGGTCGGATGCATACGCCGTACCGGTAACCGTAAGCGTTTCAATATTAAGGGTCTGCTCTTGCAGTGATACATTCACTTCCGTGGTTTCATTCTCACGGATGGTTACACGCTGCGTTTTGCTTCCAAAACCGATAAAAGAGTACGAGACCACGTAGGTACCGGTAGGAAGATTCTGAATAGCATAGGTGCCATCAGCCTTAGTGAATGCACCGCGATTTAGCTGTGGAAAAGAAATATTAACGCCGGCAAGGGGTTCTCCCGCAGCATCGGTTACAGTGCCTTCAAAGGCTTTTTGTTCATTATTTGTTTGAGCGTGGGCCGTTGTATGTATTGAAAGAGTAAAGCCCATAAGAATCATGCACATAAAGCATGATAGTAGTTGTTTGATATTCATAATAAGTAAGTTAATCAGTTGAATTTTTAAAAATGAATTGGGTCAAAATAAATCACTAAAAAAGCACAGAATGGTCGTAATTCTGATGCCGTATCACACAATTTTGAACAAAGCTGATTAACCGATGGGAGGGGAGCGGCCGGCCGGTTCACCGGAAAAGGGATTCAGGTATTGCGAAGTAGAACGAAAAGATACTGCAACGGGGCGTTCAGTTAACACAAAGCGGGTAGGCGTGTCGACTATATTTGCATTAAATAAATATCCGCAAATGGGGCACACATTACTGGTTTCGGTAATGCATTGATCACTCTGGATGGTATTCGTGGAGTGGCTCCACTCCACATCGTGATGGGAGTGTAAGGTCGAAAAGGTGATGCTCATGCCCACGAATAAGAGCACAAACCACCGCGAAGCAATATTTTTATTTCGAAAACTCATTAGGTCAAACTATTCATGGCCAACATTAATAGCAATGCAAAAGTTGTAAAAGTAATATTCAGCGTGATCACTCCAGGTGAATGAATATTTTCTTTTATATAAAAAACGGTCAGCAGACCACCGCCCTTTAAAAGAAGAAATAAGCTGCCCAGCCACATGGCCCAATCCGTATGGACCTCGGGAGCGATGCCCCAGAAGCCATGGGTTTGGAGCTCTGTAAGTGCCGACGGATAAAAAGATTCACCAACAACGACAATCATGTTGGTGATAGCAATAGCTTTTGTTGTAACAATCAGTGTTATACCCGCAACATTTTTATTTCTAATTACTTTATTTTTGGTTGCAAGATTTTTATGGATTGAAGAACAACTGTTTGTATTATTGTAATTTCTTTTTAGTATAAATCCATATCATTGCAACTTTTTTAAGTTTGGTCAAACTCAATTAATATTAAGACCTTGCATTGTATAATTTAATGACTCAAGAAACTGATCCTTGAAATTCTTTACCTCACAACTTACACAAATAATATCAAGTCGGGATACTCAGTATAATCTGAAGCGCCTGGGAAAGTTTGTGGGTATACTTATGCTGATCATATTTTTGTGTTCAGTTCTGTTTCATTACATAATGGAATACGAGGGGCAAGATCACAGCTGGATTACAGGATTCTACTGGACCCTTACAGTGATGTCAACGCTTGGATTTGGCGATATTACTTTTACAAGTGATTTGGGACGCTCATTTTCAGTGTTGGTTCTTATAACCGGGATGATTTCACTGCTTATTTTGCTTCCCTTCACCTTCATCCAATTTTTTTATGCTCCCTGGCTTGAAGCGCAGTCCAAGGCGCGGGCCCCGAGAGCGTTACCTGGGGATACCCATGACCATATCATTATTACCCATTACAATCCTATTACCAGGACTTTAATGAACAAGTTGGAACAGTATAACTACAGCTACGTATTGCTGGTTGATGAACTGTCCAAAGCCCTGGAATATCATGATCAAGGATACAGTGTTGTGTTTGGAGACCTTGATGATCCAAGCACCTACACCAATCTCCGGCTAACACAAGCCGCCTTGGTAGTAGCGATAGGCTCTGATATGGTAAATTCCAATATTGCCAATACCGTGCGGGAACTGGATGAGGATATTGCTATCGTAGCTACGGCCAATTCTCCGGATTCTATCGATCTGCTTAAGATGGCGGGTTGTACTCACGTTTTTCGCATTGGAGATATGACGGGCAAGGCCCTTTCCCGCAGAACAATCGGCCAGGATAGCCGCGTGCATGTAATCGGCCGTTTCGATCAACTGGTGATTGCTGAAGCAATGGCATACCAAACGCCTCTGGTTGGTAAAACGCTGAAGGAAAGTAAATTGAGAGAACAGATGGGTATTAACCTGGTTGGAATCTGGGAAAGAGGGGATTTTTTTAAGCCCCATCCCGACCTTGCCATCAATAATGAAAGTGTTCTTATTATGGCTGGATCAACCAGGCAGCTCAGAACCTATGACGAAAATATGGCCATTTATAGGTCCACCGATAAACCGGTCATCATTGTAGGTGGGGGACGTGTGGGGAGGGGCGTTGCAGAAGCCTTTGACAAACGCGGACTGGATTACCGGATCATTGATAAAAACCCTGAGCGGATAAAAAAAGATGATCGATTTATACTTGGATCGGCCGAAGATTTTAGTGTGCTGGAAAAGGTGGGTATTCGTGAGGCTCCCTGCATTTTGATAACCACGCATGATGATGATATGAATATTTACCTGACCATATATGCACGGAAATTGCGACCCAACATACAAATCATCAGCCGCTCTACCTTGCAGCGAAATGTCTCTACGATGCACCGAGCCGGCGCCGATTTTGTACTTTCTTATGCCACTATGGGAGCAAATGCAATCTTTAATATTTTAGAACGGAACGACATTGTCACTTTGGCGGAAGGCCTGAATGTTTTCACAACTAAAACGCCTCCAGAATTAGTTGGAAAAAATCTTATGGAGTCCCAAATACGTCAAAAAACCGGCTGTAATATTATTTCTATACGAAGTGACAGTGAGCAGACGATTAATCCTGATCCTGAATTTGAGATACCCCAAAATAGCGAATTAGTATTAGTAGGTACAACCGAGGATGAAAAAAAATTCATGGAAACCTTTAAATAGTAACCAGAAAATATTTACTTTTATTTCTGAATTATAGTTATGCCTAATTCTGTTTGAAGAATCAAAGCTGGCTGTAATTTTCCTCATCTGTAGAGTTATAGCCAAATAAGTAAAGCATTTTTTCATCATGGCAGAGCAATCTGGGTTTAAGCGGAACATTGGCTTGTTTATGGCCGTGATGATAGGTATTGGTGCCATGATGGGCCCGGGTGTATTTGCTCTTCCCAGCTTGGTCGCGGGTTCGGCCGGTCCGCTCGGTATATTGGCGTATTTACTGATGGGTTTGCTCACCCTATTTACGGCACTTAGCTATAGTGAGCTTGGAGCTGCCATTCCTATTGCAGGGGGCGGATACTCTTTTACAAACCGCACACTGCCGCGACCGGTAGCCTTTCTTACGGGTTGGTTTTTCTGGATAGGAAATACACTGGCCTGCTCGCTGTATGCAGTTATTTTCGCTTACACCATAAAAAATTATTTCTTCCCCGAAATAAGTGTGATGCTAATAGTATTGGCCACAACCATCTTGTTTACCATTACAAATCTTCGCGGGCAGGCGGAGGCGTTATTTTTCATCACGATTATGAATGTTGTAGAACTTATCGTGCTGGTTGGAGTTGGTGTGTTGGGCGCCTTTCAAGTGGAACCTGCTAATCTCGAACCTTTCGCCCCCATGGGTTATGCGCCGTTGATACCTACTATGGGATTGATTTATATTTCTTATGTGGGATTTGATCTGATTACGGTTGCTGCAGAAGAGATCATTGAGCCGGCAAAAACTATTCCCCGTGCTATCTTTATTACCCTGGGGGTGGGAATCGCCATTTATGTACTGTTGCTTTGGGTAATGATGGGAGTTGTTAACTATACCGAACTGGCCCAGACAAGCACCCCTTTTATCTTCGTTGCTGATCACCTGTTTGGCACATGGGGGCGTTGGGCCGGTATCGTTGCGACTATTATGGCAAGTTTATCTGCCTTTAGCGTTACACTCGGGGCCAGTTCTCGCGTGTTGTTTGCGTTGGGCCGTGATGGTCATTTTCCCTCAATTTTTGCACGGCTGCATTCCACTTACAAAACTCCTCATATAGCTTTATTTGTATGCGCGGGATTGGTTACTGTGCTTGGAGCATCAGGAATTGTAAGTTTGCTGGCGTCCGCGAGTAGTTTCGGATACCTTATTGCAATTGGTATAGTAAATTATGCCGTCCTTGCTCTACATCAAAAAATGCCCAATCTTAGGCGTCCCTTTAAGATTATGATGTATCCGGTTGTTCCCATCATGGGCATCATTTCTTGCTGGTTCTTTGTCCCTACATTAGAGCCTCAGAGTTTACTCCTTGGAGGTGGACTAACAGTTGTTGGTGGTATACTTTATCTTTTTCAACCGGGCAACCGTGCAAGTTTGCGCGGATTACCGGAATTTTTACAACGCATAAAAATTAAAATTCAAGCTTATTGGAGGCCTCATATGAATGTATTAATTATTGGAGGGGGCAATCTTGGCAGTAACATCGCCGACCGATTGCTCAAACAAGATGAATTTCGAATGGTTTTCCGTTCGTCAGAATATCAAATAACCTTTATTGAACAGGACAAAGATCGGTGTGAAAAGCTGGGGCAACGATATAACGTGCCAATTTTTCAGGGTGATGGTACAAAACAGGAACTCCTCGAACAGGTTGAACCTCACAAAATGGATGTAGCTATTGCCGCTACAAACGATGATGAGCGAAATTCCATCGTTGCTTTACAGGTTAAACGGCTGGGAATAAAGAATGTTATAGCAGTAGCGAGAGATCCGTCCTATATTTCTTTATTGGAAGATAGCGGTGTGGTGTGTATCAGTGCTCCCTATGCCACTGCTGCGATGGTCGAAAACTATCTGGATCGGCCCAGCGTAGCCGATCTCTTTGAGATTGAAGGCGGAATAGCCAGTCTAATCGACATGGAAGTCCCTGAAAATGCAAAGGTTGTTGGGAGTGTGATTCATGAAATAAATATACCTAATCAGTGTGTAGTGGCAGCAGTAATACGAGATGATAAGTTTGAGGTCCCTCGTGGGAAAACCGAGATTCGGGCCGGGGATCATGTAGTTTTTGTAGGTCCAAGTGAGGCAATCCAGGCTGCACACAAACTATTTTCAGCTTCATAGATATATAGAAACGCGGCTCCCCAAAGCTTTTTTTATCCTGTTTGGGGGGTAGAAAGAGTGTATTTTATTGACATAATATGAAGGATTTATTTGATAAGTGGTTTAATACCCCGACCCTTTGGGTCGGATAGATTACAGAATAAGATACGCTAAAATATCCTTTGCCGAAGGCATCCCTTTGGGAAAATCTCCTCTTGAGGGGTGCAGGGGTGGGTTATAATGGAAGAAAATTATTTTAGTGTATCTTATTTCCTTTGATACCCCGATGGCTCTGCCTCGGGGTTGTTCATTCAATAAGCGCTATTGAGAAGTTGAGTCTAAAGTATGAACTGCTCTTCCCTCACTAATAAAAGAAATCCCTTGCTGCTGGAAGGTACTAATCATTACTGCTTCAAAAATAGGTTTATTTACATTTCGTGTAGCTTCCCAGAGCACTAAATAGTTGGCCCCAACTCCACCTCTTAAATCTTCTTCTTCAATTACGAAAGAAGTTAATGACAAGGGATTTACTGTTCGAGGATCATCAAGGTACTTGTGGACTAATTTTCCATATAGTGAGACGATTGCTAAACAGAAGGTCAAGAATATTCAATTTATTGATTTCCTATAAGTATATCTTTTGTCTACTATTAGTTTTTTCCGGGCCAGCTAAATGAATAGTTTCTCTTGTATATAAATCTGTCGGCTGACCATCGGCCGCCGCCTTTGAGCAGCAAAAATAAACTTCCCAGCCACATGCCCCAATCCGTATGGACCTCGGGAGCGATGCCCCAGAAGCCATGGGTTTGGAGCTCTGTAAGTGCCGACGGATAAAAAGATTCACCAACAACCACAATCATATTGGTGATTATAATAGCTGTCGTCGTAATAACCAGTGTTATCAGTGCTCCTCCTCGCGTAAACAATCCCATAAGGATGAGGATGCCGGCCAAAACTTCAAAGACGCCCACATAATGAGCCATTATTTCTGCTTCCGCAAAGCCCAATATCTCAAATTGGTCGGTGCTTCGCTGCTGCGGAAAGATAAATTTCTGGATGCCCTCTGAAAAGAATACCGCGCCAACCATCAGGCGAATTAATATTGTAGTTGATGCGCGATCTGTTTTAATTAATTTCTGCATAATTGTTCGGCCTTGGTGTTTGGGATTGTCTGGAACAATAGAAATTTATAATGGGCAAATTATCTAATAAGTTAGGCATTCTAAAATTTTCTTCTTCATTAACACAATTGTAGCATACAGGCTGCCCGTATATTCGGTGCAGACGTCGAATAGATTAAGCCGTTTAGGGGGTGAAAAAATAATAGACGAGCTGATTCCGTATTGTAAAGCTCGGTTCACGAATTGCCATCCCCCTATCCCCCTTCTGCCGAAGGCACTCCTTTGGAGGAAGGGGGAAAATTCACGGTGTTTTTCCGGTGAAAAGGGGGATGACCTCGCATTGTATGGAGTTGCTATTCCAGTATTGAGTTATATCCATAAGAATAAAGCATCTATCATCTCATTTACATATATCTTAAAAGCCTTAGATTAAAATCTTTATATAAATTTTCAATTATTAATTACAGAAACTTTTCAAATGAAAGCATACGAATATGATGCTATTATAATAGGCGGCGGTGCAGCGGGGTTGACGGCCTCGGGACTGGCGGTACACCTTGGTGCTAAAACGATGCTTGTTGAAGCCGACAAACTTGGCGGCGATTGTACGTGGACGGGCTGCGTGCCCAGCAAAATTTTGCTTAAAGCGGCAAAAGTGGCTCAGCAAATGCGGCAGGCCGGTAAATACGGGCTGACTGACACCGAGCCGGAAATTAATTTTCAAAAAGTAATGCAACATGTGCAATCCATCCGGCAGGATATTTACCAAGAAGCCGATGCGCCCGAAAATTTCGAAGCCATGGGCATTAATGTGGTACAGGGTAAGGCTTCTTTTGTGGATGATCACATCATAAAAATTTTTCAGAAAAACGGAAAAACACAAACTGTCTCTTCGCGCTATTTCTTTATTTGTGCCGGGGCATCTGCTTTGGTGCCGCCCATCGACGGGTTGGATTCGGTTGATTACCTCACGAGCGAGTCGATCTTTGAAATCGATAAACTCCCTGAAAATCTTGTTGTCATTGGGGCAGGACCCATTGGCACGGAGATGGCACAGGCAATGAACCGCTTGGGAGCAGAAGTTACCGTTATTGATCAAGCCGACCGTATTATGACCAATGATGATTCCGAATTAGCAGAGATATTATATCAAAAAATGAAAGGTGAAGGCGTTGAGTATGTGCTTGGAGCCAAGGTAAACCGTATTGATCGTAAAGATGGGAATATTCAGGTTGAGGTAGAGGTTGAGGGGAAGAAGAAAATAGTCAATGGTACGGATTTACTGTTGGCTACCGGGCGCAGCCCTAGTTTGGAAGAACTCAATCTGCAAGCGGCCGGCATTGAATATACTGAAAGGGGAGTGAGCGTAAACGAAAAATGCCGTACAAATAAGTCCCATATTTATGCTTGCGGTGATATCACCGGAGAATACCAGTTTACCCATATGAGCGAGCACATGGCGAAGGTGGCGGTGCAAAATGCGCTGCTTAAAATACCCAAAAAGATGGATAGCAGTCACGTTCCGTGGTGCACCTATGCCGATCCCGAGCTGGCCCATGTGGGCGCTACCGAAAGGCAGTTGAAAGAGGAGGGAAAAAGCTATGAAGTGTTTAAATTTCCCTATTCGAAAGTAGATCGCGCGGTTATGGAATCGGAATCGGAGGGAATGATTAAAATATTTGCAACCAAATGGCGCGGCAAAATACTGGGTGCAAGCGTAACGGGGGCTCATGCCGGTGAATTAATTAGCGAATATGCGGTGGCCATGAAAAATGGCGTGTCACTGGGGAACTTGGCCGATACCATCCACCCGTATCCTACCTATGCGTTAGGTGCCCGTCGTGCGGCTGACCAGTGGTATATTAATCTTCTCAAGAAGTGGCACATCAAGTTTATTAAAAGGCTATTTGGCTATAGGGGAGAGATACCGGATTTGAGGAATCTGTAATAAATAGTTTATATGAGGTATTCTTTCTCCCAACAGCAGTCGGTGCAGGATGAGGGCGTAAATTATGTAGAGCGATTTGCTTAATCGCTCACGGCCGGCTCAACTATGACCCATTTTTTGTGCATCCGGGGTATAGATCATACCAGCCGATTAGGCAAATCGGCCTATATTTATTTTGTCTTTTGTGGGCCTCTTTCATGCCGGAGCGGACCTGCTAATCGAAGCCAGCTTATGCATAAAATTATGGTAAGCAATATTTTGGCGTAGTTTAGGCGCCGGCATGAGGGTTAATAACAATATAGATCTACTTGCTTCTGTCGCTCCGCTGCGGAAGCGGGGCGGCACCGAACATCTGCTTAATTACCCCTCAACCACCAGTACGCCAAGGGCCTGCCGAAGCTTTATTATGCTTCAACGTTCCTTAGCCGAGCCCACAAATTCGAAATCCGGCAAGAACAAATTCCCCTCTATCAAGAGGGGCGGGCTTCCGTGGTTTTCGGAAGGTCGGGGTGTGTGATCATGGAGTATATACTGGGAAATGCCCCCTCAACCTCGGTCCTTCTCCCTCGGGGAGAAGGATGTACCGACAAGAGTCGGTGCAGGATGAGGGTGTGGCATGGCCTA
>Ga0306906_1000795_pt1 | contig 10946 bp, 8 predicted proteins | sample AntRauTorcE11897_FD_190405 | JGI IMG/M metagenome (GOLD analysis project Ga0306906, IMG submission 190405) | Saline lake microbial communities from Rauer Islands, Antarctica - Metagenome Torckler E11 #897 (v2) (version 2) | ecosystem: Environmental > Aquatic > Non-marine Saline and Alkaline >...
GGCCATAGCCGTGCCCACGATTTCCGAAGCGTTCAACGCGGATGCCTGCTGAACCCCCGCCATCTCTGGGTGGCCCATGTTCAATGTCCAGCACCACGTCTGCGCCGTCTTCCACGATGTCCCTTTGCCCAGCACCATGCGCACCTCGCCCGTCAGGATGCCCTGACGCTTGAGCGTTTGCTTGAGGTTAGACCAGTCCACCGAGCGGGCGCTGCACCACTCACGCAGGTGGCTGCGGTCCACGTAGGCTTGGTTGTTCCAGACTTCGTACCGGATACGCACCGCGTCCCTTGGCTCCTGCGCTACCATCGCCAGCTTGCCGTCCAGCGGCTGGCTGTTCAGCACCAGCATGTTACGCAGGTTGCTGTTCAGGTAGTCCGCGATCGCGTTGTTCGGGTTCTTGGTGTTCTCCGACACGACGCCGCGCATGTTGTTGATGGCCTTCACAGAGAACCGGACAAGGCGTTCGATGTTGACGTTGGTCAGGCCCAGCCTATTGGCGATCTCGTAGCCTGTGAGCACACAGGCGGGCCCAGCGGCCCAGAACCGCTCACCACTGGTGACCTTGGCATGCTCCTCCATGTACCGGGTCCAGTGTTTGATGCGGTCACGCACCGCACCGACGTCCTTCATTACTTCTTGGATGTACAGGTCGCCGGCGATGCCGTAGTTGTAGTTCAGCAGGTCCAGCGTCTCGTCAGCCACAGCCTTGGGCAGCTGCCCAGAGGGCACGTAGTATTCAAACACCCGCACCGCCTCAGCACTGGCGTCTGACTTCACGTTAGCGAGCCGGCCGTGCAGGCTGGCGTTGCTAGTGGTGAGCATCATCGTCTGCCAGTTACCGAAGTTCTCTTTGGCACTGCCGTCTTGGTTCAAGCGTTGCCGGCCCTGACCCTTAGAGATGGCGTAGCACAGATCCGACAGCGGCTCTTCGGGCAGGTTAGTCACCTCGTCGTAGCACACTGGCAGGTTCTTCAAAACGCCCAGCTTGTTATAGAAGGCACGCATGGTGTCGTGCTCCATGTCTACCCAGCTGTGCTCCTTGTGGCCCCACACGCTGTTGACGAGGTGCATGATGCTGGACTTACCGCAGCCCTTCTCGCCCACCATGGATACGATCATGCCGTTGAAGTTGGTGAACTTGAACAGCGGTGCTGCCCACGCCACGCCGGCACCGAACTGGAACGACTCCAGACCTTCAGCTTCATACATGGCCATGACCTTGCGCCACTCTGATAACTCGCCCCGGGGCTCAGACCAGCCGAGTGCGTTGACGATGTTGCGGTGCGGGTTGATCCGCTCCACGTGGTCTTCGTATAACACCCTGTCACCAAGGACAAAGCGGTCTTCGTCACGCCACCCCAGCTGCGCATAGATAACAGCAGAGCGAGCGTGCTTTTGTAACTCACGGATGTACCCAACCATATACTGCACCAGTAGCTCGACCTTGCCCGTGTCAGGCATAACGCCGAGATCCCCTAATGTGGACGCCAAGCTGCGTCGATCGTAGAACTTGCCCAGCGGTACCGGCAGGGAGTCCCAGCCGTCCTTCGGTAGGTACCGACGCACCTGCGCTACGTACTTGCCTTCCCGCTCGTCGAATATTATCTGCTCGGGGTAGATGTCATGCTCATAGATGATGACCTCTTCCTCGTAGTTGTCCTCCCCAAAGATAGAGTAGCCGATGCCTACTTCGCCGGTCTTCTGGTTGCGCACCCGCTTGAACGGGAAGGGCGGATCTGGCAGTGTGCCGACGGACTGCTCGGCGCCATGCACTACCTTGGGCTCAACCACCGGTGCGGTCTCGGCACGCATCTCTCTGCCCAGCTGTAGGGGCGTGCTGATCCTGCCTGCGTACGGGCAGCCGTCGCAGCCCCCGGGGTTGTGGTCCTCGAACGTCTTACAAAGCGTGGGCCCTGCCCCCGCCTCGACGTGCTGGTTGATCTTGGTGTCTGTCTCGTGGGCGCTGTAGCCCGGGTACTGCTTGGACATGGCATGCACGGCCGAGCTGCCCTGCTCCGCATGGCGAAGGCATCCAACCATGTCGTACCATTGTGGCTCTTCGACGTCGTTGGCGTTGGTGGCCTGCCACATGAGCTGCTTACACTTACGGACTACTCGCTTGGGATTGGCCTCGGTCATCTCAATGCCGATACCACCGGCAGCTTCCTCGTTCACGTTGGTCGCCGCTATGTGAGCCGGTCGCTCGCCCATACCCACGGGCATTCCAGTCACGGTGATTGAGCCCTTAATCTGTGCGGGGTCATGCTGTGACGACGCTATGCAGGCCAGCATCTGCTTGGCGGTAATCACCTTGCCCACCACCGCTTGAGTTACCGGCACTGTCGGAGTTGTCTTGCAGTTCACCGTGCCGGGTACGCGCAGCACACTGGCGCAGTCGCTGGTGCGGGCGGGGTCAGCCAGCAGGCCAAACTTTACGGTCGCGGCCTTGAGGATACCGGCGTAGTGTTCCCACTGTTCTTTGTCGATGGACTCTGACATGGCCCAGTAGCAATGCAGCCCACCGCCGCTGTCCACCACGTAGGGCTTCGGCAGGTTGTTGTAACGGCAGAACTCGCGCACTGCTGCGCCTGCTTCACCTTTGCTGCGGTAGTGCTTGCCCGTCTGCTTCACGTCTATGTCCAGCCAGAAAGTGCGCAGGCGGTTGATGTTCGGCTTCTTGCGTATGTCTTTTTCCTTCACCTCATGGACACTGCCCATGGCGAAGTACGCATCCAGTGGCGTGGCCGCTGCAGTGAAGGCTTCACGCTGTAAATCGGCTACGGTATCAAACGCTTTGTGCTTAAAGAACTTAATCGTTTCGCCGTCTTTAACGAATGATGCGGGTGTTGCCAGAAGGTATGGCCCCTCTTCTGGCAACAGGTTAGACAAGAACGTATTTACCACAGTCAGTCTCCTCGTTGTTTGTAGCCGTCGTTGTGCTTAGGAGTAGTGGCCTGAGTCGAGAGCTGATTGTAGTAGGTTCACCCGCTCAGACGGCTTTAGTCCGCGGAGTTGAGTATACAGCCCACCGTCTGAGTTGGCCGCATTCAATCTCTGGATCTTCAACCAGATAGCATCCTGCACATAGCTCTGGGGCAGACGCACCTTGCCACTTTGCGGGTCTGCCTTGTACCACTTTGCCATACTGCCGGGGTTCACATCCATAAGACGCGCAGCGGACGCTTGAGAAAGCTGCGTCTCGGCGCGGAACCGCCCAAGCGCAGCGCGGAACTCGTCCTGTTCTCTAGTAAGTTGTAGTTCACTCATGGTCTTCTCCAATGTAGCCCCCTTGCGGGGGCTTGGTCAGGTAGTTCAGTCGTCGAAACCTTCACCGAACACGGCGTTCAGGCTCTGGTCGTCTGAAGAGACAGCGGCGTTCTGCTCCTCGTGGTGCTGCACCGGCGGCTCCTTCTTGTCAGCCGGCTTGGCTTTGGCCGATGGAGCGCCCCAGCCAGCAGCGTCAAACTCAGGGTTGCCACCGGCCCCGGGGTCCGGGGTCGAATCAGGTGCCGGCTTCTCAGCCCCGCCCCATGCCGCAGCAGCTTCCTTAGCCGCAGCGTCAGCCTTGGCTTTCTTGGCTTTCTTGGCTTGCTCAGCCTTGGCTTTCTCGGCCGCTTCCGCTTCCGCTTCCGCTTCCGCTTCCGCTTCCGCTTCCGCTTTGGCCGCAGCCTCAGCGGCGCTGTTGTCCGGGGCCTCTACTGATGGCGAAGTACCGGGCACATCAGAGATAGTGCACACGTGCTTGGCGTCCTCGCTGGCGTACCGCTCCTTGATGGTGGCGTAGTCCTCGTCGCTCACCCAAGAGATCGGCTCGAACTGCAGCTTCGGGTAGTCGCTGTCAGGGTCGAACTTCATCCGCGTTACCACGCCGTTGTACGGGATAGCCGGTGAGGTCTGGTCCAGCATGCGCACGTAGTTGCCCCACACCTTGAGGCTGCCCGCAGGGATAGCCACTTGGAACATAGGAGCGTCGACCTTGCTGGCCGGCACGATGGCGAGCCGCTTGATATCAGAGCACGCCTTCACCTTGTTGCCGGTGTCGCTGATCTTCGAGCCCCACACGTTCATCGGGCAGTTGGCGCAGGTGGAGCACTGCTTGTCGTTTACCCCATCGTCAGGCACCACGCCATTGCTGGAGTAGCAGTCGGGGGACTGGTCCTCAGCGTTGGGGTCGTACTTCTTGGAGTAGTACGCCTTGCTCACGTTGGGGTTGGTCCGCACTACGACCACGTCCATGTACGGCTCGTCCATGACCTTGACCTGCTCACCGCCCACGATCAGGCGGAAGCGCGACTGCTTCATGCTGATACGGTTGATGCTCTCGCCACCGGTACCCGCCTTGGCTTCTTTGTTCAGCTCGGCACCTGCCCCGCTCGATACGAACGAAGGCATCTTGCCGCCCATCAGTGCTGCTAGTTGTTTGTCTGTGCTCACTGTGATCTCCTCAGAAAAAGTCTGGTTTTGCGATGGATCGGGTTGCGGCCATAAAGCCTTTCTGGAGGTCGGTCTTGGCAATCGCCACCCACCGTTGGTCGAGGCTGCTATTGTCCTGTAGCTCTCGGATAAGCTCCCCCACCTCCGCCGCTTTTTCTTTCACCGCGTTCATCGCGTCTACTTCTACCTGCGATAACTCGCGGTAGCCTTTGATCTTTCTGTGCTGGTTATCCATAGCCCTATACCCCTTACGCTTTACGGATGTTGACGCTGGTTACCGCGTCTTGCTTAATGCCGGGAGGCATTTCGCCGTCGGACTCTTTGATGTACTGGTCCATGTTGGTGCTGCTCACGCGCTTACCGAGCAGATCAATGTTGCCAGTCTCTTGTACCCATGCAGAAAAGGCTGGCCAGTCGCCAATACCAAACCGCTGGTTTACTTTAGTGAACACCGTGGCGCCGTCCACCTTGAACGACTTGTGCCCGGTGTCCTGCAAATGCTTGAGCAACCAGTTCTCGCCGCGGGTGTACATCTCTTTGAGCTTACTGTCCTGCTGCTCGAACTCTTTCTTCAGTGCAGACCGACGCTCTCTAAGCTGGAGCATCTGGTCCACTACGTTTTGTGGGGTTACTTTGTTGTCTGTCATACCTACACCTTACGTGTTAGTGGGTTAGTTAGTATACACCTGTAGACGGGTCGGTCAAGTCACGGTGTGTTTAGTTCTTCTCTATACATCTGTAGCACGCTGTCCTGCATCGCCGCCTTTTTAGACAGGGCTGCATAGACCTCGCGCTCCAACCAACAACTGTGCAACATAGCCACAGTCATGTGGTTGTTCTGGCCCGGACGATTCATCCGGTTGTTCGCTTGCTCGAAGATCTCCAGTGAGAACACCGGGGCGTACCATATAGTGGTGTCCGCTGCTGTGAGGGTCAGCCCGTGTGCGGTAGTCTGCGGGTGGGCGACCAAGACCCGGGGGTCCTTGGCGTTCTGGAAATCTTCAAAGATCTTCTTGCGTTTGTTCGCCGTGGTGCGGCCATCCACCACAGCCACGCTGTTGCCCTTGCGCCTCAGATACGCAGCCAGCTTATCGAGCGTAGCCGTGAACGGCACAAACACAATGACTTTCTTGGCGGCACCCTCGATGATCTCGGCGCAGGTAGCCTGCCTGTTGCTGGAGTTCACGGTTACGGAACTGCCGTGCTCGTCGTAGACCTCACCGCAGCAGACCTGAAGCAGCTTGCCCAGCTTTACCGCAGCGTTGGCGGCGGTTATCTGGGTGCCTGCTACTTCCATCACCAGCTCTTTGTGCATCTCCTTGTAAGCGGTCAGCTGCTCCTTGGTCAGTGCACACTCGTAAGAGTTGAACGTCACCGGCGGCAGGTCCATGCAGTCTTCCTTGGTGTACCGCACCCCGGGTTGGAGTATGCCGTATGCCTTGGTGTATGCGTCCGCCTTGGGCACCCACTTGTAGGACGTCAGCTGGTCCATGACCTGCGTCTTGAAGTGGGTGAAATACTTGGGCGCGTCTGTGTTCTTCAGCAGCTTGGCCAAGGCCCATGCGTCAGTCGGCGCTGTTGGCACCGGCGTACCGGTCAGCAGCCACAACCACTGGGCGCTGTCCGTCAGTTTCTCCAGCACTTTGTACCGGCTGGTCTGGGCGTTGCGGAACGATGCCGCCTCGTCTACTACGATGGCGTCGAAGTTAGCCGCGGCCAGCTCCTTGGCGATGGTCTTGATGCCGTCGTGGTTGATGATGTAGAACACCGCCTCTTCTTCCTCAAGCAGATTGAGTCGCTTGGCCTTCGGACCGTGGAGCACTACGCACCGGCGGCGGAACAGGAAGTGGGTGTTGATTTCGCTCTGCCACACGCTGTGCATCGTAGACATCGGGCCGACGATGAGCACCTTGCGCATCTTGCCCACCTTCATCAGGTAGTCGGCCGCCCACAGCACGCTCAACGTCTTCCCTGTGTTGCCTGTTGCAAAGATGCACCCGTTGCGGCGCAGAAGTAGGAACGTACTGGGCACCACGAAGCAATACTTGAACCCATCGGGGCTAGGCTCTGACCACACTGTATCTGACTTAGTCTTATCTGCTTTCTGCCCAGTAATATACAGTAGCGCCGCGTTGCTTCTGGCGTGGACGCAGTAGCATGTGGCTCTGCCGTCGCGCACATCTTCAGTTATGCGGGCAGTCCGACCAGTGGAAGCGAAGGCGTACTGGATAAAGTCGGCCGAGGCTTTGTCTGTGGAGAAGAACGACACCCCCCCACCCTTGCGTACCGAACCATCCCAGTGGATGCACTCTTCGGCGATCACCCGCATTTGCGCTGTGTTAGCCACCCAGAACGCCGGACCGTATGTCTTGGTCTTCAGTGGCGCGTTAAACCGGAACACTTTAAAGTCCCCGCTCTGCCCCTCCGTGTAGGGCACCCCGGCTGCAGTTAGCAGCTCCCGCAATCGAGTTACTTTCCTCAGCTTCTTCAGTCGTAATGACACGGCGGACGTCTTGTTCGGAAAGTGGCCATCCGCCATGAGGGCTACCTGCAGTCGTAGCGCCTCATCCGTTATGGGAAGCTGCGTTTTAACCTCGCGCTCGAACGTCGTTATGATGCGCCCCTTCCAACCGTACTTGGCCGCGTGATGCTGCCGCGCTACGTCGGAGGCAGAGGCCACCGCAGTCTTCCCGGTGGACCCCACGTATAGAACCCGGTGCTCTGGGCTCAAGAGTTGGTCCACGCCGCGGGACGTCTTTATCCGGATCATACTCGGACACGGTTTCTTTACGTACTCTGTGGGGCGAACGAACTCTATAGCCCCCGTCTCGGGGTGGTACTGGGCTACTTCGCTACCGTTATACTCGTCGATCCTGCGCCACCCTACCGGGGACAGGTACTCAGTCGAAGCATCCACGCACCCCATATCGTTCAGGCAAATAGCCCGGTGGTTCATGGTGAGGAACGCGGACGTTGTCGCTTGGTGCTGCATCGGCGTGAACTTACCGGCCCAGTCGTAGTTGTGCTGGATGGGTGAAGGCACACGGATGTTCAGGTTGTTGAGTACCTTCACCTCATCAAGGCCGTAGTGTACTTGGGTAAACACCTGTCCGTTGTGTTCTACCGTACGCGCTTTGGGTATCACCGAGGTTACTCTGTTCGGATCACGCAGCCGCAATACTACTGTGTTCGATGGCTTGTGGATGAGCACTGTTGCACTCCTTGTAGGCGTGTGCTACTTTCAAATGGTTGTTTGTTGAGCCGAGAGTGGCACCTTGCCCTGTCCTATATAGGACGGGGCTTTTTTATGGCTACCAATCACTGAGGTTATCGCCCGGGGCCGGGTCTTCAAGCCACGACTCGAACACGCCCATGTTGTCCTCGTTGATGACCAGTGCCGTACCCCCTGCCCGTACGATCTCCACCAGCCGCACCATCTGTAGCTTGGTGGGCTTGCCCTTCCCTGCTTTGGCCTCGACCCCTGCGAACTGGCCGCGGTGGCACACCAGTATGTCCGGCGTCCCGTTGCTGGCCATACCTGTCATCACCGGCATGGTGTAGTAAGCGCCGTACGCTTTGCATAGCGCCTTGATCCTGTCTTTCACTTTCTTCTCTGGTGTATTAGCCATGGTTACCCTCGCTTAGGTTGCCAGTGCGGGCACTTCTTTACTTCGCACCAGCCATGACACAAGCCGCTTGGCCGCGGCGGAAAGTCGTCTCGTAACCATGCTTCCTCCAAAACTTCGTACTTGGATTCCCAGTACGCCAGCATCTCCGGCAACTGGTCACGGGTGTAAGCGGTCGGCGGTGTGATGACCCCGTCCTTCAGCCACACATACCCGACGTTCACTTCCTTAATGTCCGGGTAGATAATGAACGCCACCAGTGCGTAAAGGTGCAGCTGGTCAGGGTCGTCCTTCATCTTGCCGGTCTTCCAGTCGAACAGCTCAGCGTACTCGCCGCTGATGATGGACACGTCCACCTTGAGGCGGAACCACACCGGGTTCTTGGCTGACTTCTTGGTGAACCAGCTGACTTGCTGCAGGTCCTTGGTCAACGCCACCGGCTGCTCGGCAATCAGGTCGCCGCTCATCTGGCCAGCACGGATCTTGATTGCTTCGAGGAACCGCTCGTACATCTGCATGTTAGAGGGCAGCGGCAGCCCCGACTTGATGTTGTTCTCCAGTGCCTTGTGTACGTCGTCGCCCCATTTCGCGGCTGCATTCTGCACGAAGGGGACTTCTTTGGTGACGTACTTGGCGTGGTACTGGCGGGGGCAGGTCTCAAACGTATTCATTGCTGAGTAGGACCAGTTGATTACCTGTACGTCAGTCATCCCCTGCCCCCCGCTAACCGGTCGGCATGCTCCCGTGTCACCTTGGCCAGCTCACGCACCTTGTCTGCACGCACCTGCAGTTGGGCGGCTACCTCGGGCGTCTGGGCCATGAGCAGCAGCTTGTCGGCCATAGCCACCAGCTGGTCAAGCGTATCGGCCTGCGTGGCGATACTGTGGTCTCGTAGTTCAATTACGTTGCTTGTCATTTGGCACTCCCGTACCTGTCGGCAATGTCGCCCTCAGCGCCCAAGGGAATATCAGGCCACCACGAAGGCGAAGTGCTCATGGTTTTGATGGAGAAATCAAGGCACTCTTTCGCCTTACTTTCCTCTACTATTATGCCACCTTCGTCATGTACTGTCAAGACAGCGCCACACTTAGGCGAATCATAACGCCCGTAGCGCATCTCTATCTCCATGCACTGGTCCATGACGATGATGCCCGCTAGTGCCTGACAGATATTCTCCATCATCGCACCACCGTACAGGTTCTTCAGCTTGCCGTTGTACCTGTCCTCGTACACCCACCGCTTGCCGAACTTCTCGTCTGGCTCTTGGTGCAGGTTGCGGTACTCGATGGACCTGCCCCTCGGTAAGACTAGCCTATTCTTCTCGGTGTGTATCAGTCCGTGTTCGTCTACCTGTATGCAGTTGCCTGCAAACATGGCGCGTATGGCCGCCTCGCAACGCTTCCAGAACTTCGGAATCATCGGGAACCGCTGGCGGTAGAAGTCTACCGTGCCCCGGGCGTCGTCCTCCGACAACAGGATGCCACCCATAATGCGGGCTGCGTCCCTGAAAGACTCCCACCCTGATTGATATTGGAGCTGGAGCATGCCCACCTTACCGTGCTGGCGTTCCTTCTTCTGCTTCTTGGTTACCTCGTAACCGTACAGGTCCCCGGCAAACCAACAGTACAGGTCCACCTTGTTGTGCAGCTTCTCGATCGTATCCATCTGCCCCGCGATCATGTGGGCAACACGCAGCTCTATGTTGGATGAGTCACATACCACCCACTTGTGCCCCCGGGGAGCCTTGAGCCCGTCGCGCAGGTTGAACGTGTGTACCGCGTCCAGCTCTAAGCGTTGCCCCTCGCCTGTCACTACCATGTCACCCTCAATACTTTTGAAGGTGCGCAGCCCTCTATCCGTAGCCAGCAGCGTGCGCTCAAGCGTGGACTCAGTCGGCTGCTTCCCCTTGGACAGGTTCTGCATGTTGATCTTACCGCCGCCTGCCGCCCGCAGCGTGTGCGTGGTGCCGTACTTGATGGGCACCGGCAGCTTGCCACGGCTGGCTATGCCGACGAACCGCTCGACCCGTGACTCTTCGATGGACGTCTTGGTCTTGAGCCGCGCCTCCACCACTGCCCGCACCCGATCGTCTGGGTGGTTGAGTAGGTTGGTCATGCCCCGGTCCGTCTTGGCGAACGCAAAGGTCTCGTTGCCCGTGGTCTTGCTCACCTTAACCGGCGGCTCAACACCCAGATCCGTCAGCACCTCGGCGAACTTGGGGTTACTGCGCAGCGTCTTGATGTCCAGACCCACGTCGTGCAGCAGCTTCTCCTTCGCCACCTTCATCTGGTCCAGCCACACCTCGTAGCTGTTGCCGTCCAGTTCTATCCGTGGCTCGGCGAACATCCGCGTGAACCAGTGGATAAGCCGCAGGTCCTGTGGCGGCATGGAGTTCTTGAGCAGGTAGAAGATAGCCGTGCACAACTCAGCGTCGTGGTTGGCGTACTCCGTCATTACCTGTTGGTCGTCGGCCGTCAGATCCTCCAGTCGCTTGCCCTTAACCTGAGCCAGCCCGCCGGTCTTGAGCGGGAGGCCGAAGTGCAGGGCCAGCGCGTCCAGCGACAGGCTCGGCCTGCCATTGAGGGGGTGAGGCACACCCCCAGTAACCTGCCCTGCCATGGACATCGTGCAGCCCCAGAAGCGGGGCCTTGCCCCCACCTTCTCAGTGAGTATGAGCGAGTCGAACCCGCTCATGTTGTGGCCCACACAAAATACCTTGGACCAGTCGATGGCCAGTAGCTTGAGCCGGATCTCTTCCTCACTACCGCCGGTGATGTACTTGGCCCGCTTGCCGTGGGGCTGCACTGAGCAGCCCAGTATCTGGAACCGTGGGTCCCTGATGTACTCCTCCGGCGTCATCTTCTTGAGCGAGTAGTCATCGTC
>Ga0306906_1000798_pt1 | contig 10930 bp, 10 predicted proteins | sample AntRauTorcE11897_FD_190405 | JGI IMG/M metagenome (GOLD analysis project Ga0306906, IMG submission 190405) | Saline lake microbial communities from Rauer Islands, Antarctica - Metagenome Torckler E11 #897 (v2) (version 2) | ecosystem: Environmental > Aquatic > Non-marine Saline and Alkaline >...
AATGTGAAAACAGGTGACTTTGAAATATGGGATCATAAAACCAATAAAGAATTTACTTATAAGTCAAAACATGGTAATTTTTATAATCCACCTTTTGATTATTTAGAAGATTGTAAGTTTACTGAATATTCATTACAATTATCTGGTTATAAGTATATTATTGAAAAATACACTGGGCTTAAATTAGGGAGTTCTAAAGTAATATGGTACGGTAATGAAGAAGAGGATTGGAAAGTCATTGAGATGAGAGATATGACACCTCAGATAAAACAAATGTTAGAGTTACACAAAGAAGAAATAGCAACATAATGACAAACGTAAGTACAAGTAATACGCTAAGAGTACCTAAGCCAATGGATAGAAAAATATTCTTCGGCAAACAAGTTGATCAATCTTCTATCGAAGAAATCGTAAAAAAAATAATTACCATAAATGAAGATGATGAACATTTAGAAAAATTATATCATCTCTATGAATTGGATTATCATCCAAAACCAATTGAGATATATATTGACTCATATGGAGGTTTCGTATATCAAATACTAGGATTGGTTTCTATTATGGAAAAATCTAAGACTGAAATTCACACTATTGCAACAGGTGCTGCAATGTCATGTGGATTTATCATGCTTATATTCGGACATAAAAGATTTTGTTATGAGCATGCAACACCAATGTATCACCAAGTGAGTAGTGGTGCATGGGGAAAAATAGAGGACATGGAGCAAAGTGTTGAGCAAACAAAAAGACTTCAAGATAAACTGGAAGAATTTACGTTACGCAAGACTAAGATTAGTAAAGAAAAACTAGATCAAATTAGAAAAGAAAAATTTGACTGGTATATGGATTCCCACGAAGCAAAAAGATTGAACGTGGTAGACGAAATACTTTAAAATAAAAAAAGACGACTCGAAAGGTCGTCTTTTGCTTTATTTTGCTTTTCTTAGTAGTTAAGTATACATCTCCACGGTTGTAGAGTTAGAGTTATCATTTGCAACTCGTCTGATCCCATGTCATTGTTACCGAAACTTACGTTTGTTATCATACATTGTTCTAAAAACCACTTTTCTACTTCAACTCCCGTTGGATCAAGTGCTTTTAAGTTAATGTTCTTTTTGTAACCTGCAGCATATCCCATCCTACCTGTTAATGATTCCGCATGAAGTCTAACCCATTCCATTAACTGAACCGAAGTAGAAGGGCCTATCGTATCGATGAAGGTAATATCCATAGTTTCCCATTTGTATTTACCTGCAACGTAGTTGGTCTCATTTATAAAAGGAACTTCTACTGAGTTAATACTCATAGCTGGTCTTTTAAATGTTTGAACCTTCCAAACCTCAATGCCTAAGTCATCTGCAAATTCAGCAAAAAACCTATTTTCTCTCTTTGGCTCGTAATCGAAAGGAATTCCTCTGATTAATTCTTGTGCCATATTTTAAATTTTATTCTAATGTTATATTCTGATTATAAATACTTGATAAAGTGAAAATAATCTAAAATTAATTATATTTTACTACTTCTAGCTAAACTTCTTCGTTCTCTCTTGCTCAGTTTACTAATGTCGATCTCTTCTTTTTCTTCAGAAACTTCTTCTTTAGGTTCTTCGGCAACTTTTTCTTCTTTTACCTCTTCAACCTTTATTTCATCTAAAGTATTTTCTACTTCTTCTTCTTCTTGTGCAAATAATGAATCAAATAAATCTTCAACTTCTGATTTAAGCATATCATTTAATTCACTTTCGTTAAAGCTTTCTTCTTTAACCAATATTTCAATCATTTCTTTTTTAGTCATAACTTTATTGTTTACTATAAATACTTATAAAAAAGAAAAACCACTCAAATGAGTGGTTCTTCGTAATTGACTATTTTAGTCTTATCTTATACATCATCAAAAGATGCTCCTGCTGGAGTAATGGTAAATGTTATACCAATGAACTCAACTGCTGCAGTTGGTCTTAGTAAGATTTCACCATACAGCTCGTTTCTTGCTCTAGACTCTGGTGAGTTGATAGAATCATCCATCTTAACTCTAAAGTCATCTAAACCTCTTTCTCTTCTAATCGTATCTAATATAGGATTTGTTCTAGATAAGAACTGATCTACTGTAGTCTGATCATTCTGTTCGAATAATAGTCTTGTAGCTACGTTAGAAATAAGAACCTTAGTTTGAAGCAATAATCTTCTTACATTAATTCTATCTAATGACGACTCACGTACTTGTAAAGTCTTCTGACCGAAGATAACGTTACCTACGTCAACAAAGTCTGCTAGAGGGTTGATACGACCTTCATAAAGAACATCTCTAGCACCTTGTGATAGTTTATATCTTGATCTAGTTGCACTTGTTACACCTCTGTTGAAACCTGCAGTAGCAAACCAAGGGAATTTCACGTTATCAGTGAAAGCAAAGGCTTTTACTACTTCACCTGTTGGTGGTAAATAAACTCTCTTATTGTTTTGAGCATCATTGATTTGAATCCAAGGTGCATATGTAGCAGCGTAACTACTATCAATATCTGCAGCTTCTAATAAATTTGTAATGTCATTTGAAAACACAACGTCAGTTCTTGATCCAACTGTTTGTGGTACAACAATGTCAGGAGCATCCATTACATATAATGAATCAGTACGCTCACTTTCAATCATGTCAAGAGTATTCTTAACAAGAATGTTATTGTCAGACCAGTTAATAGCTGGAGTTGCGAATATGTTAATTGTAACGTCTTCTGGGTTGGCAAATGTATAGATTGCAGTTTCCCATGCAACAAAGTCAGTATTTGGAGTTAAACCATCGGCAACACCATCAAATATGCCACCTTTTCTGTAAAGATCACCATGACTTCTTTCATTTCTATGAACATCCCATCCATCAAAACCACCTGCTGGTACAACTGTAAATTTACGTGAGAATAATTCCTCGTAAACATCACCATTTAATACATCAGATACTGTTCTTAATTGACCAGCACCAACTTCAAATTCTCCAATAAATGTTTCACCATCACTATATACACCTGTAGCACCAGAATCTAAGTGGAAACCTTTTGATTTAACACCACTTTCATTGCTTAGTGCAATCATACCTTTATAATCAAAGTGATCTTGATCATATCTAGTACCTTGTAATGATTGACCATCATATCCATTTTCACTTACACCTAAATATGTTTGTGTTAATCTTTCATCAGTCTGGTAAGCAGTTTTATAAAAAATCTTAGGAGCTACACCTTCAGTTCCCGAAGTTGTTGCAGATGATGCCCAGTTTCTTTGAACGTAACCTTCAAAACCAGCAGGGAAACTATCTTGATTAACTTCTTCATTAAGCTCTAACATGATAAATTCACTACTTAATGGATAATCACCATTTGAAGTACCAATTCTATTACCAATGTAATTAGTTTCCCCTTCTCTCATTGTACAACGAGTGAATGACTCTAATATAGTTTGATTAGTATCAGTATCGTTAAAATCTCTTACTACAATATTGAACTCTTTTGTTACTGGATCAATATTAGTTATAGATATTTTAATTTCTTGATTAGCTGAATCACCATCAGAAATAGAGATAAATTTGAATAATCTTTCGATCTCATTACCTTTTAGTTCTGATACAATCCAAGGAGTCTCTGGAGTCTGGAATTGTTCTCTATAATCAGCATATACATTTGAATCTGCATTGATTACACTAGTATTAATACCGTAGAATAAACCATCGGCATCAGCTTTCTTAATTAAGTTAGGATATACTGCTTCAACCCAAATTTTATTGTTTTTTGCTTTAGGTTTAGTACCTAAAACATTTCCAATGTAATTTCTTGAGTTAGGGTCTAAAGATACTGAATAAATTTCTTCATCTGATTGACCTTGGTTTACAGTTATTTCAAATACACCGAATAAATCGCCTGTACCTGTATTAGTTTCGTTTGCAGTAATTGCTAATGAAGTCGCTTCAAAATTAGTTTGAGATGCAGTGTCTTCACCATCAGTTACTGTTGCTCTTGAACGAATAACTGCAATAACCATATCTTCATATTCTGTTAGTGAACTACCTGATATTCTTTCAGTTCTAGTATCACCAGTAATATTTCCATTGTTAATTGTTGTAGCTGAGAAAATTACTCTATCACCTTCAAATGTGTTAGCACCTGTTTTAGTGAATCCAGAAAAGAATACTCCTGATTCACCAACACTATTAAGTGTCACACCTAAATATGAATTGTCTATTGCATTGAATGTTGCAACAGTTCCAGCGTTAGTTACACCAGTTGTTGATAAATCAATACCAGCACTTGCTGTAATTCCCCAAGCTGTACCAGCATCATATCCCGATAAACCTAAAACTCTGGTTACATATAATTGAGATGATTCTTCTAAATAAGCATTGGCTACATAAGGTAATTGATATTTAAGCGATCCGTTAGGGAACGTTTCTGTGCTTTGGAAACCAAATCTAGTTCTGAATACAGCAGCATCTTGTATTAATACTGGTTCAAATGCAGGGCCTTTCAAAGTTTCGCCTACAACGCCTAGAGTCGTAACTCCTACGTTTCTTGTAACGAACGAAAGGTCTCGTTCTTTAAATTTAACACCCGGTGAGGTAAAAATAAATCCGTTAGCCATTTTTTAATTTTTTGTTATATTGTTTCGATAATTATTATTCTAATGTGTTTGTATTTTTTTATAAATACTTCAGAATTTTTCAAAATCTATATTTTTCGTATATTAGTATTTATAAAAAACTGTATATATTCCATGAATAAATCATATCGTATAAAAACAAATGTTAATCCTAATAGGACTAACAACATTAAGCTTAAGCTAGAACAAGAAGTTGATCAGTTCGAAATCTTATCATTAAAGATCGATCAAGAAAATGAATATAATGACTTCAATTGTAATCATGGAGTATTAGTCGGCAGAGTAGTGGCTAATGGTGGTGTAGGAATACCTAATGCTAAAATATCGGTGTTCATTCCTTTGAGAGAAGAAGATGAAAATAAACCAGATATTGTGGCTGTATATCCATATAAAAATCCTAGAGATCAAGATGTCAATGGAAAAAGATATAATCTACTTCCAAGAGTGGCAATACAAAATCCTGAAACTGGAGAATATAGTCCAACACAACCTTTCGGTTCTTTTCCAACTAAAGAAGAATTTATTACTAATTCGACATTATTGGAGGTATACGAAAAGTATTATAAATATACAACTGTCACTAATCAATCAGGTGATTATATGATATTTGGTGCACCAGTTGGAATACAAACAATACATATGTCTGTAGATATTACTGATGTAGGGAAATATTCAATGACACCATCTACTATGGTAACTAATTTAGGTTTTTCGCCTAACTTATTTAGTAATAATACTACTAGAATAAAACCAAGTAATGATTTAGATGATTTACCTAATATTGAAACACAAGAAATATCAGTAGACATAATACCTTTTTGTGGTGATGAGGAAACATTTGATATTGGTATTACTAGACAGGATTTTAGAATTAGAGCAGAACTACTGGGATCGTTTACTGTTTTTGGAAGTACATTTACCGATGGTGAAAATTCTGCATATGGTACTGATTTTCAAGGTAATAGAAATATTGATGAATTATATAGAATGAGGGATGATGCTGATATAAATGCTTCTATTTCTTCTAAAAGAATTGGTATTGTAAACGAAAGAATATATTATTATCCACTAAAATTTACTGATGAACAAATAGAAAATGAAGATGTTGATCCAAGCGATTTATTGATATTAGATAAATCGGAATATTCCATTTTTAAAAGAAATGGTGATTTTGTATTTATAATACCGTGTAATAGACGTAGAGTCATAACGAATGAATCAGGTGAAGAAGAGGTAATTCCAAGTGACAGTGATAGTGGGGCTTTCACTGAATTTAAAGGTTTTATTACGTTTGAATATGAGAATGATCAAGCACCAATGAATTTTAGTGATGATATTGGTTTGAATACAACTTTAACACCATTTAGACATAGATATAAAGTACCACAGTCAGCCGATAGAAATAAATCATTTACTGATGATGACGATAGTGCTGATACAAAAACGTGGAAATTACAACACTATACTTTTGGTATAAACAATATATATAGTGTTGCTAAATTTCATGGTATGGTTTTTAATGATTATAGAACTCCGTTAGGTGGAGGAGATGAAAATCAAACACCAGATAATGGATTTTCAATTAAAGATCGTTTAAATCAATTACCTAGAGACCTTTTCTGGAATACAGGTGTGATTAGTATTAGAGAAAACCAAGATGAAATATTTGAATTACCATCAAATGGTGTTAATAATAATGGTCAGTTAGATTTATTTGGTGCTACATGGTTAAATTTTAGTTTACATTTTATACAAAACGCTTATCTAAGTGATGGTTCTGCATTTGTTGACAGTTGGAGAAGTAATACTAATTTTACTAAAGAATATAAGAAAACTTTCTTTTACACTGACAATCAACAAGAATTAGCTGCTGGTATTTTGAATACAAAATGGTATGCTAGATCAGATTTACATTATACTGACTTTATCAAAGTTCCAAGAAAAGATATCCTAAGTATTTTAGAAAATATAAATACTAAGGGATTTATTGATGATGATCTAACTTTAATTGGTGACGAATATAAAAATGGTAGTAGTCCAGTACCATTTGATGGTGGTAGGATTGATGGTGACCCATCAAAAGGAGTTGATAATAAAAGTTATTTCTTTCGTGGTCTTGGAGAAGCAGACTGTATAACATATTTATCTGAACTAGGAATAATTTAATAGATAAAAAAGTAATGTGTATTTATTGTTGTGGATATAAATAAAAAAATACAGCTAAGACAATTCGAAAGTGTTAACTCGGTTAATGAAGATAGTTCTATTAAAGTAGATTTAAATTATTCTAATAAATTAATCAACGAAAATAACATCAATAATGTATTAGATGTTACTATTCAATTTGATAGAGAACGTCAAAATCTTGATATTTATAGAATACATGGACAATTACAAATATTATCAATATTAAATGGAATTAGTACTTCATATGGTACGATAGAGGACTTCTTTAGAAGACCGTCAGGTACTTTAAACAAAAAAAATCTTGAAAATTCATTTAGATTTTACATATTAAAACCAGTTCCACCTGCAGGTAGTAGATTAACTAATGATGAAATATCAACAGGTTACGAAAGTTTAGGTAATAATAAATTTGTTAGGAAATTTGAAGTAGTTAAAACCGATGACGACTTTAATATCCAAAAAGCAGGATTTTCAACTAATATATTTGGTGAACAACAATTTGCTTTCACAGTATTCGGTGATGTTAATGTAACAAATCAATTTGATGCATTTGGGATACCATTAACTGAATTATTTTTATATGTTGAATTTGATCCGAGACCAAACGGTAATGGACAATTTGAAGGTGTTAAAATAAAAAAATATAATAATTCAGGTGGTTCTGCTGGATATGCCGATCCTGTTATTAATTTTGATAAATATGAAATTGGTGATGTAATTGATGGAGATATTGTTGAACTTAATGCTAATAGATATTCACAAGAAGTAATTAGTGAAAGAACTTATAGAATTGAAGCACAATATGAAAATGGTAATGGCTCTGAAAGAAATGCTGTTTTTGAGTATAATCCATTTATTCCAATAAGAATCAGATATTTATCAGATGATCTTCAAAGTGTTAGTTTAGATACGACCGATTATCAAAGAAAGATTGATATACCTGATAATGCTTTTAATACAGGTGGGGGTAATTTTGTATGGAGAAATTTACTTAATAAAGGTTTTCTTGATCCATTAACCGAAGAAGGTGTAAATTATCCTTTTATAAATTTAAGACATTATATTTTCTTAAATCAAGTCTTGTCCTTTAAATCCGTTTCTAGCTCTAATAGTCAATTGTTGGGTGATACAGTATTTAGAAGTAATAGTTCAATACAAACAAATCCAACATCAGATTTAGATAAAATAGGTGATAAATGCTAATATCTCAAAAAATAAAAAGAAATAATAATCAAACTACTTCGGTAAAAATACCATTGAACAGTCAGAATTCTATATCTGGTGATGAACAGGTAATACAGAGATTTGTGGATTTTGAAACACAATTATCGGTAAACTCTGTTGATGATGGAGAGAAATTTATTTTTAGTAGGAAAGGAAATTTTAGAACAGTATTTGAATTTTATAGAGCATCATCAACTGGATATGAAACTTCATTAGTAGGATTTAACGGTTTTAATTTAGAAGAAGACATTACAGGTCAATCACCTGCATTACAAAATAGTTTTTATATTGCACAATATTATGATAGTCCCGATATTGATAATCAGACTTTATTACATAGTTCTTTTTTAAATGGATTCGAAATTATAAAAAATGGTGAATCTACTAATTACCCTGCAACATTTATTGATGGTACTGAATTAGGTGATATATATTTAACTCAAGAATTTCTAGATAGTCAAGGTGATTTATTTGATATATATGTTAGATATTATTTTTTCAATTCTAAAAGTGGACAGGTTAATGTTTTTTTAGCTAAAGATAATGAAACATTAAGAACAAGTCAAAGATTATTCTATACTGTTAGTGTTAGAAAAGCAGAACGTAATTTTACATATTTATCAGATAGCCCAGTTGAACTTAAAGAAGTTAATAATATTCAATATAAAAATAAAATAGGTAATAGTGTTGATAAATTACCAAAAGAAAAACCAAATCCACCAATAGGTAATGGATTTAGTAATCTAGGTGAGTATGTTGAATTATAAAATTACTTACTAAGGTCGTAACCGAATCTTGGCTTTCTTGATGTTTTAGTAATCTCAAATTCTTCTTCATCTTGTATGAAAGCTTTACATAATAATGTGTATTGACCAACGTAGAATCTATCACCATCAACATTATCAATGGTATTAGCTTCTTCTACTGTATTAAGATAAACAGGCATTGGATTACCTTTGATAAATATATATCCTTGTTGGGATGCGAAATTTCTAAACATCTGCTCATCAAATTTATTCACATCGGTTCTAAACTTGGTGAACAATCTAATATCATATGTCATATCTACATTTGTTGGTTCAGGTATTTTAAATCTGAGATAGATCACTTGACCTTCATCTAAAATTGGCACATCTAGATATCTAAACGCTTTATTTTGTGCAATTCTATACTTACTTCCGAGTCTAGTGCCTCTATCTTTATCACTTCTTCGGATTGTAATGTATGGTGTTGGAACGTTTTTATCCTCGTCCATTAGTTTCCATGTTTTAGAAAACTCACCCCATCTTTCATTTTCTAAATAAAACACTGGAACTTCATCACCATCAATATTTAAACTTAAATCATCATTCATAACATAATCTCTCATTGTTAGATCAATGTCTTCAAATAATATAGTTCTTGGTAGGTACGTAGTTTTCTTATCAGTATCAAGCATTAGCTGCTCAATTCTGTCCATACCATATTCTAAATAATCAAATCCTACTTTAGGTGGATTGACATTGATATCTGTTTTCTTTTTCTTAGGAAGTGCCATATATTTTATAAATACTTTACTTATTAATAATTTTAACTTATATTTGTTTATTATGATAATAGAACGTAAAGAAACAATCGATGATGACGATGGAAAATTAGGTGTTATTGATACTATATTCGAATCTAGTAATATTCTTAGATCGATTTATTTTCCAAAAACCAATACCCTGTATTTATCCTTCTCATATGGACAGACATATCGTTATGATAATGTTGATAATGAATTATATGAAAATTTTGAGAAAGCAGATTCTCAGGGTAAATATTTTAATTCTAATATTAAAAATAATAGTGCCATTCCATATCAGAGAAGTTATAAATTATATGACTCTGAGATAGAGGATACTAAGAAAGTGATTAACGAATGGAAGAAAAAGAACCAACTATAGAAGAACTTGTAAGTAAAATTCAATTCTTGAAGCAAGCATTAGAATTCTATGCTGCTGAGTATAATTATAGGACAGGAAGTGTTGAAAAAGATCAAGGTCATCAAGCTAGGTTTGCATTATCACAAATTGTTAATATTGATAAGTATAATGATTCAATCGAATCAGCATTAGATGAAATTAAATATATGAGAGATAATACTTTAAATTCTGATGATATTGATAATGATTTCCAGTTGAAAATGAATGAAATTAATAAGATAATAAAAAAATATAGTGATCCAGATGAGTAAAAGATTTAATGACGACCCCGAAAACTTGGTTGTTTTAAATAACTTTGATCATAGATGTTACATAAACAATATGGAAATGCAACATTGTGGGCTTTCATACATGAAAAGGTTAAATTAGAAGAAATAATTAGTTGGTCAAATGATCCCAAAAAAGTAAAAAATTATTAATTTTAAATATAACTAAACAAAAAAATGGATTTTAAAGTAAAAAAAATACATAAAAATGCTGTCATACCTGAGAAAGTTTATGAGAATGATGCTGGCTTTGATATGATTTGTGTTTCAAAAAAAGAAACTCAGGAATACATTCAATACGGAACAGGTGTTTCAATTGAAATACCTAAAGGTTATGTGGGATTTATAGTCCCGAGAAGTAGTATAACTAAGAAAGATTTAATGTTGAAAAATTCTGTAGGTGTAATTGATAGTGGATATCTAGGTGAAATATCTTTTAGATTTTATAAAATTATTACTGAAGAAGCTGATAGAACATCTGAAGCATATGATACCAAACAAGGTAGACTAATCAAGAATAGTTTTAGAGTATTAAATTATAAAAAAGAAGAAGATCAAAAAGTTTACGAGGTTGGTGAAAAAATAGGTCAAATCATTTTTATTAAATTACCGTTAGTAAGATTAGTTGAAACTACTGATGATCTAT
>Ga0306906_1000803_pt1 | contig 10913 bp, 14 predicted proteins | sample AntRauTorcE11897_FD_190405 | JGI IMG/M metagenome (GOLD analysis project Ga0306906, IMG submission 190405) | Saline lake microbial communities from Rauer Islands, Antarctica - Metagenome Torckler E11 #897 (v2) (version 2) | ecosystem: Environmental > Aquatic > Non-marine Saline and Alkaline >...
CGCCCAAGGCGGTTCCCCAGCGTATCATTAGCGATAGACAGAAGGTCTTGGAGGTTCGCCTCCGCCAGATCCTCGTACTCATCAGTCTTTGCGTTTATCTGCGCGGTAATTGCTGCATTAGCCGCTAGAGTTTCTTCTGCAGTCGCCATAGGTATCTCCTTCAATAAGTATATAGAAAAACTTATGTTGCGTCAAGGCTAGTCTCCTACTACCCGTTACTTAAGTTTCCTCTTACCAGGCACGTAGTCAATCTCAATATCGGAAAGGGAGAACCGGGACCCATCAGTGTTCTCAACACCATACTGCCAGATCTGGCCCTCAAGGTTGCGGGTGAACTCAACACGTTTGCGGTGCATGTTCTCAGGGAACCCTGTCATGTCCTGGCCATATATGCGCTTTTCTACTTCATCAGTGAGCGCGACAAGTTTGAAGTCTTGTCCTCCAGCCCTTATATTCACAAAAGCATCCCGAGACTTTTTCTGTTTGCTCGTGCCGAGTGCCGAAGGGGCCCAGTAGACTTTAGCATCAATATCCGTACCAGCATCGTCTTCCCCAGTAAGTTCAAATAGCCCATCAGACATGGCTACCAGCTCAACGCCGTTAAACGTGTTCTGTGCGGTTACAAGGAAATTGTCGTAAGTAGAGTGGGCTTTAGTGTCAGTGTTTACGACCCACACCACATAATTAGTTGTATCTGTTAACCCCGTGGTACTGGCCATCCCCCCGTTGAAGTGGTACAAGGGCCATATAATCTCTCCTGTAAACTGCTGTAGGGGCGCCACATACCCACTGACACCGAATAAAGGCCATATAAGGTCTCCTGAGAACTGCCTCCGGACCTCTCCAGCAGCGGTGAACAGAGGCCAGATAATACTCCCTTCGTAGGCTTTACCTACAGATAACTGCCCAATAGCGCTAAATAAAGGCCATGTGAAGCCACCAGCGTATACGCGACTACGCACAGCAGCCACATAATCAAGCATGCTTAAATCATCAGTAACAGTGTGGTGGAACACCCCTGTTGGCCCTGCTGAATCGTCAGTACCTATGACACTCTCAGTTATAAAAATAGATTTGTCAGCACCCCCCACGGTGAGGGTGGTGCCAGCTCCCAGTGCATCATGCACCCAGTTCCCTTCAGAGACCGCATTAGTTTCCTCAGTAACTGTACGATTTAGTAAGGCTTGGCGGGCTACAGACCCAGAGGTTGTAAACGTCTCAAGAGCCAGCATGTCCAGTTGCAGGGTTGATATGGTGCCGGTGATGATGGTGTCGTTTTCTCCAACGATCAGGTACGCGCCCAGGTCTACAGATATACTGATCAGGTCATTGGAAGTCCCTGAGTTTTTTGGTGCCCATGTGGACCCAAGATCGTTTGATAGTCCGAGCGTTCCAGAGGCGCCTATAGCGAGAAACACGCCTCCGTAGGCGACGTCATAGAGATCTTCAGAGGTGAACGCGGTTACAGGGACCCATGTCGTAGTGTCAAGGGACCTTACAATCGTGCCACTCGCACCGACTGCGACCCATGCTTCGTCGCCAAGGTAATACCCATAAGAAACCCCATAGAGGTCCTCGGTTGTATTAGACACTTTAGTGACCCACGTTGCACCCCCGTCAGTGGATACAATAATGAGACCGTTTGCCCCCACAGCTATCTGTGTACCGTCTCCGTTAGCATGTATTTTAAAGATTGATCCAGCCATAAGGTCCTCGCTAATTTTGGGCTCTGGTCCATGCAACTCCTGCTCTTTTTCTCAGTGCCCCATTTCTGCCACATGCCGAGAAGGTTCCATTCTTCTTATCAAAATTAACCCCGAGCAGTGACTCTGTTGTGCCACTAACTTCTTGCGCCCATGTTATACCATCTGCGGATGTCACGACAGTACCATTATCTCCTACAGCGACAAACCCACTTTCACCAGCGGCTACACCTCTGAGGGTGCCTGCTACCCCAGATGTTTGGGCTACCCAATCGTTACCATTTACAGATGTTTTTATGAGCCCTTTTGCGCCCACAACCATAAATAGCGTCTGTCCTGTCGAGTCCCGACCTATCGTACCAGCTTGGAGTTGGGAGGTGTAGTAAGGAGGGAAGCTTTGGGGAATGTATTCCCCGGTCTCTGTCCATGTAATATCACCATCCTCAACTGACCCACCTGATTCGGAGGGGAAGGTCGGAGCGGTAGCCCCTGAGTTCCCTGTCCCTGCAGCACTGTATGTACGAGCCACACCGTTGTCCGATATAGCCCAGATGATGTCTCCCTCAGTATAGGGGGAAGCTACTGCGTGTATATCATAAACCGGAGCCCCACTGGTCTGTGCGAAAGGTGCTGAATAAAAGACCTTGACAGAAACCGCATCGGCTCTCAGTCGCCCAGCGCCTACGTTGGCGTCAAACTTTATCTTGAAAGCCGGGTCGTTGAGCTGCTCAGCAGTTATCTCAGATGCCCCCCACAGATCAGTTGACCCTCCGAAAACAGAATCGAGATCCCCTCGGGTGTAGTTTGAGTATGTGTCGCTTGATGTATAATCTGTTTCTTCTATTGCCATGATTTACCCCATTACCACTCAATCGCGAAGTTGCCACCCCTCGCAGTACCGTATGTTGCAAATGAGTTAAGCGCGGTGTAGTTGTCTAGCGCAAAGGTAGCCATATCTATTGAGAAAATCTCTGTCTGCTCACTCCCAGCATAATCACTACCCCAGTCAGAGTGAAGGTACAGCAGTGTCCCATCATTATCTGCGGCGTACAAGAACGTGTCGTTCATAACGCCCGAAGCCGCGTACTCTGTGTCCGTAACGAGCGTCTGCATAGCAGATGCTTCAGATATTAACCCAGTTCCCAATGAGTAATCATGGGTAGCAATCCTTATACTGCTAAAAATATTCCCATAAATTGTAGTGCGCCCGGTTGTATAATTAGTATTAAAGCTCGTTTGGTTTGTATTTGAAAACTGGCCAGATCCATATAAGTCATCTTGCCAAGAGGTGTCCTCACTTGCGAGGTCTTCTGCTATCCCCCCAAGGGGGTCAGTGGCACTACCCCCAAAATACAGTACATTGTTTGCCGCCGTTGCGTGCGTGTTACACCCACCATAATTAGCAATAGTAGAAGGGTTTATAATTGTGGACCCTAGAAGCGTTCCGGTTGCTTTATCCCACTGCTCAATATAAACAGTGTTGAGAGAAGCTCTAGCCCCAACGAGAAGGAACGTATCCGCATTCTCATCAACTAGCTTTGCGTCCTGTAGTAGTAGCCCCCCAAAGGAAACCCCAAGGTCTGTCCCTGCTCCTGTCGCAAGGTTAACTTTTATAATGTGAGGGTAGTTATTATCAGAAGTCCGCGCATACATAAAACCATGACCTATAGCAGAAGAGGCGGAGCGAGAACGCGAAGTAGCTGTAGCGTCCATAGATGTCCTTGAGATGAGGGCCAGCGTATCACGCCTGAATTTCTTTATAACCCCCCCAGTATTATCGCTGGTTAAGAGAAACATAAACTCTCCAGCTTTTGGGAGGTACTTAGGCACGTTAGGTGCGTCAGCCAATAATGTCATCCTACATCTATCAGCGGCCATTAGAGTTTATTCCTTTCCACAGTGACTTGTATCCCGGTGATAATTGCCCCTGGGGGTATGTCAAAAGCGAACCCGCTCAGCTCAAGAGCGTCTGAGTAAACAGAATCGAGTGCGTATGTGTAGGCGTACGCATTGTCACTCCCTTTCACGTTGTTGGGAGCCTGCCAGCCTGTGACCAATGTCGGGTACACAGCGTCCGTTGACCCAGCTTGATAGTCGCCTGCCCGAACCCCTTCGAGGGCTGTCTCCTCGAGTGTACGCCCTCCTGGAGTTTCTGTAGACGGTGGGATCGTTGTCTTAGGGACCGGGGGCGTCGCATATGTCGCTGGTTGAGGTTCGGCAAGAGTCTCCCCGGTACCTCCTACAATAACAGGCGGGCCTGTGTAAATTTCGTTGCCGAGAGCATCTCTTTCTACTTGGTAGAAGAGTAGAGTGCCCGGCGGTAGTGTTTTTACATTTGTAATCATATCACCTCACAAACTGCGCGGAAGGTAAACTGCTTTCTGTATCAGACACTATTCTATAGGTTCCTGTTAAAACATCAAGGAGAATCAATCTAGCATCTAACCCATCACTCCTGTGCTCCTCCCCAAGAAGGACTATGTTCGGGGTTGAAGCCTGCACTATAGGGGTCTTTAGTACCTTACCTGCCCCTGCTTGATAGACAAGCTCGACGACCCCATCTCTGGAGAGGAAGACCCCATCAGGTATTTGCTCCGCGAGTGCTGCCGGTTGATTTGTGTTCTCTATGTGGAAGGCGTATGTGTCTGTTGCGACACACCAGCACCTATTAATCCTTGTTTCATTACTGGTTGTTCGTGCAGGGTAGTCCTCAATCAGGTCTCCTGGGGTAAACGACAGTTCTAGCGGCACACCGTTTGCAATAGACCGGAACTGCTCCTCGTCGCTAGGGTTGCCAGCGATGTCGTACCAGACCGAGTTGGAGATTCGCATCTCAGTATTGACCTTGTTGTAGAGCATCGACCCGTACTGGTATAAGCTTGACCCTCCAAACCCGAGACTATTCCAAGTTGATATAGTCCCCCAAGTCCCATCCCCAGCCAGCCCCCAGAAGTAGATCTGCGAAAAGTCTGATTTCGCTTCTGTGATATAAATATCGTTGAAGCTGACCTGCATGTACCTCCAATCATCATCAGCCCCTACGAACGGCCATGCGAAATCAGCGAGAGAGGCTGGAAGTGTCTTCCTTAGCGTGACTAGATTTGTCTCGTCACTCCAGAGTCGTTCATGGATCGCCGCACCTGCATCAGCCCCTACGAACGGCACATCGGTGGTCGTGTAGAGGAAGTCTCTGTCAGCCCCTCTGTGGAGTTCTCTGAAGTTGAACGCCGCACCATCGTAGTTGATCTCTTGCACTTCGCCTACAGACGCGCCTGTGCGTGACACAGTGAGTTCATATTCGCTGTAAGGAGGTTCTGTTAGTAGTTGGTCAGATCTTAAATAGATATACCCAACCCCTGCTATGACCTCTGTGATTTCAATACTGGCTATTTTTGAAGGGTCTGCCAAATCGTTAAAGTCTATTGACAGTACCTCTCTGAATGGGATCCCAAACCACCCTTCAAAGGTCGCTATGTTCGTTGTAGTGACCTCACTCGTATACATAAATAGAGGCCCACTTACTAAGAAGATGGCTTTGCGGCTCGGGGGTGCATGGGTAACGAGCACGATCACTTCATCATCGGCGTAGGTAGACTTTCGCTTACCTTTCGCTGCGAGCGAGGCCAGCATCTTACGTGCGCGTGAGAAGTACTTAGCAGCTACAAATGCGTCCCCAGCAATGACTTTACGAAATGACGCCATCTCAGCCCCTTATGAAAAGCCCCTCCGTTAAGAGGGGTTGGTTGATTTAGGAGCTGACGGCTTGAATGGTGTAGGTGATATTAAGGACATCAGTCGCCACTACAGCGACAGCCGCCGGGAAGCGGAGGGCGGAGAACAGAGTCCCGGTTGTAGCACTCTTAGCACTCGCGGAGACGAAAAACACTCCATAAACAGTCTTGGTAGCGTTCATCGTGAAGATGGCCTTGACCGCCCCAGCCCCAGAGCCGTTCGTGATAGTCTGGGCTGTTGACCCTGCAGTAAGCTCTTCCCACTCAACGCGGGTCGCCTCATCGTAGGCTGTACTCTCAGTAGAAGCTGCAGTAACTGTAGCCGCCGTTAGCGCTGCAACAGGGGTATAGTTCCCCTCGAATGGGGCAATGTACCAAGTTGTTAGCTGCGCTGCGCCGTGCAGCGTCACGTTGAGCATGTGATTAAGCCCCTCATTGGTCACAAGGTTGTGTGCGTCAAACTTCGATATGACTTTACCGTCACGGATATGCTCAACCTCGAACACTCCGCCTACTCTTGTGAGATCGTTCATTGTTTTTGCTCCTTAAATATTTGGGTTGTAATCCCGTTCCGGATAAGTTCGACGCCAACCGTATCTTTTGCTCCGGCAAAACCCTTAGGTACCTGAGGTCGTGCTGTCTTTGGGAGGACTAAAGTTAGGGTACTCATGCTGAGCTGCTCGACTGCGTGATCGTGAGTGACGTAATTACTTGTTCAGCCCCTACTTCTATTGCGAGAGACCCTGTGCTTAGGTCGCCCCCACTGGTAGCCACCGATCCATCAAATCTTACCTCAGTGGCCCCGCTTCCTGCTACTAAACTTCCACCCCGTACCGCTCTAAACCACCCGATCGTTCCGGCTAACAAACCAAGCCCGCTCCAACTCTCTCCGGAGGGTATATCAATAACACCTAGCGCGGCTGGGAAGCTGAAATTCAGCCCATTTACCGCTGTAACTCCCCCGGTGAACGTAGAGGCAGGAGTAACGGTGCTTGTAGTCTGGGTAGTCGCCAGGGTGAGCCCATTACCAAGTGCCCCATACCAATACGGTAAATAAAGGGTTATGGTGTCCACACTGTCCGATACAGCCACAACGTTATTTAGATTTTCCCGGGCATTGATGTTTGCTGCGACATTATCTGCTGATGTGCCAAGGTCCCCCGAGGTGACAGCTACGGCGGATGACAGCAGGTTATATGCTGCGCCTCCGACTTTGATAGTGTCAATGGTGCCAGTTGCTCCCGAGAGCACAATAGTAGCAGAAGCTCTAGTAGGCCCTGTAAACGCACCTTTCGCCAAGGTGAAAATAACTAGGGGGGATGTGGTAGGAGCTGTATCTGCTGTAACTGGCTGGGAACCTGAGTATCCATATATCGTCATATCTCGTAACAAGTCGCGGAGACCATACCCTTGGTTGAGTAGATTGGCTAGTGCAACTGTCGGTCTGATGGCCATGGTGTCCTCCTAAGAGACTGTGATAGAGTTTATCGTTAAAGTCGGTCCTGTAAAGTCGTCGGCCCCTTCCGGGTTTCTGATAACTGCTACAGTCTGATTTGTACCATTATTGTTGCGGTGAAAGCAAGCCCCAGAGGTTCCAGTCGGCAGCGCCACATCCCCCACGGATAGATTAGAATACGCTCCCCCGGACCGACCTTCACAAAAGCCTTCTTTGGAGACCCACCGGACGACCTTACTTACTGCCCCTGCGGTTTCCTCGGTGTCGGTGCTGAACGCACCATCGGGAGGAGTATGCTTAGTCTTGAATACATACTGGAACTCCTCCGGCCCTCCGCCGGTAATGAACCCGGCTTCCCGGTCTGTAGCAACCCATAGGCCATCCTCAACTGCAGCAAGCATCCTGATGTAACCATTCATAGGAAAGGTGTTGTACCGCTCATCTGTGCGCTCTGCGTTCCAAGGCTTTGTGGCTATAATGGTCGAACCGTTTGCGATATACAAAGTACCATTATAAAAAGCCAAATACTGACCTGCGGGGGTTTTCTTCTCAAACTGAGACAGCGTGGGGGCGAACTCGGTAAAAGTCTCCTGATCCAGCCACCCGATATTGACTCCGTTCGTAACAACAAGCTGATCATTGATAGGCTCGTAGGCCAGTGGTAGGTTGACGCCTAAGGTTGCAATGGTTGTAGCGGTATAATCGGAGTTAAGCCGTTTAAGTAGGCTCTCTTCAACAAAATACCCAAAAGAGTCATTGCATGGGTCGGTCCACCAGCTGTGTGGAGTCCCTGTGTACCGAGAAGTCCGGCCCCCCCTTACTGTGAGAAGACCCTCGTTGTCCCGGTCGAAGTTTAAAGCCTGAGTCAGAGTGTCTATTTTAGGATCACGAAAGTCAGAGAGCACACCAAGTTTGATCGGGTCTACTTTGTTCTTCAGTGCACCTGGTTGTAGGGCTATCGAAGTCATAAATCCCTCAATACACGTAAGATTGGTCTGTACCTACCCGAGTCTCAAGGCCGTGGTACCGCTGCATCGCCCGCTTGCCATCCCGCAGATACACTTTAAACTCGGCGAAATGGTCTTGCGCTTTAATCTTGTCCTGCTGCTCCATGTCATGGTGAGACAGGGCCTTAAAAGCCGCGTACTCAATGACTGAGCGGTGAAACGCAGTCGGTATCTCAATAGGCGCGGGAACTCCCGCACCGATGTCAAGGTTGGTCAAGTCGTAAGTGCTGTAACGCCACACGAACACATCAAGCGTATTGCCAGCCTGTGCTGCTGTCGGTGCAGAGTCGAAGTTTATGTATCCTGTTGTCCGGTCGGTCTGCCATGCGAGGGGAGACCCGGTTCGCTGGATAGATTCTGAAGGGTCCCATGTACGGGTTATCTGCGCACGGTCCTCCTCACGGAATTTACCGAGACGAGTTGTACCATCCCAAATATCCAGAATCTCAATGGCTCTGGTAGGGACCGCATAGGCTGTTTGGTCTTCGACTAAGGTAATCGTGTCTTCTGTAAAATCCTGAAAGAAGCCGGTGCCCTCACAAAACTTATCTTGCCCTTCAGCCATATAGCTTCGGAGCAGCGTGTCTCCCCATGCGGCGTCGTAAGTTGTCTCTCGGAGAACGGTCTTTAGTTCTGTAAGGGCTTCGGCAACTGTCATTAGAAGTATTTCCCTCCCTTAACAAGCTGGTATGGGATTGGGGGGCTGTCGATCGCGGTGAGAATACCCGCGTGGGTCTCAGGGTCGTAGGTCTGCTCGAAGTCTGTCTTCACTGTAGACTGGAGCATATTAAGGATCGAGGGAGGCACAGAAACGTCAATTCCCCTCATCACTTTAAGCTCATGGCCAAAAGGTTTTCCATCTTTCTTCGTACCGGCCGCAGCCAGGAACTGAAAATTAGGGAGTCCTTTTACGCGCCCGACCCTGATAATAGGCCAGTTTGCACGGTCATCCTCAGGGTCAATGAACTTTTTGACCTTGGCCTTAACGACTTTCTTAGGGACTTCTTGAACCGTAACGTCAGCTGCATCCAACATTTCATCTAATCCAGATTCACTCATAATATTCCTCCGTCCTTGGGTTTATGCCTTAGTCATCCTAAAGGCAACTTCAAATTCTGACTCACCCCCAAACTCAACGTCCAATAAGGGGATTAGCGCCTCTATCTTCTTGCCGAGATCAGCAGCGTCTTTAGCAAATATTTCTTTTTCGTTTCTTTCAAACCCACAACAAGTGGGTCCATCATCGTCTTTTTCTTTAGGCTTGAACGGTACGCGGAGTTCTATAATAAACCCATTCTCGATCTTGCCTACAGAAATCATATTGTCTCGATACATGGTTCACTCCTAAAGAAAAAGCAGGGGTCCGGAGACCCCTTGGGGTTATGCTGCTTGGGTTACTGCGGTAAATACGCAGGAAGTGTTCGTCCCTTTGTTGCAGTTAAGGCCAGTTGTTCCTGTGGCCACATCAGTGTCAATGAAAAGGCAGCCTTTTGCGAAGCCAGTAGTGGCATCTGCTGGCACGGTTGTACCAGTTGCAAACAAGGCATCCCCGTTAGAATCAGACAACAGGGTAGTGACCCCTGAAACTGCCGTGGCGGCGAGGGCTACACCCTCAGAGGCTGTGATAGCATCTTCAAAGGTTACTGCTTCTTCAGCAGTAATACCGTCTCCGTAGCCTGCGAGCTTTTCTGTTTTGACCCTATGGGCGTAAAATTCGTGGTCTCTCATATTTTGCTCCAGTAGGTAAGGGGGAGTGTTAGCTCCCCCAGCCTGTTAGGGTTAAATCAACACCAGAGGCAGGACAGTAATGTCTGCAAAAGTGGCGGTGACCGCCGCGTCACTGAGGTCGTCAGTAGCAGGGACGAAAGTGCCCGTTGCATCAGTTACCAGTTTTGCGTAACCGACCGGGCAGTGAGTGGCCGGGATGGTCGGCAGATCGTTGGCCGTGGTGCCATTGAAGATCTTGCCAGTGCCCGCAGCGTTGTAGGCCAGCACGTAGTAGCGAGTCGAGCTGATCGGTTGGACAGTAACGTCCGTGAAGGCCACTTCCTCAGTCGTAACCTTGTAAGCCACGCCACCGATGCTGTACTCGACTGTACTGGCAATCTTGAGCTTCGCCGCATCAGCAGAGCCGATCGTGAGACCGCCTTTCGTTGCCGCCCGAGTACCAACCAGCACACGCATGGTAGCGCTCTGGATGTCCTCGAGAGAGGGGATACCGCCTTGTCTGTTATAAGTTTCTGCCATGATACTTCTCCTTTAACTGGTTATGGCCCCCCCTCGTTGTGGGGGGAGCCTTAGGGTCTAACTATCTGTAATTGCTACAGATCTGTAGCCGAGGCTTCGACTCTTACGAGCCACGCATTATTCAAAATAACGGCAGCCCAGTATGCTTTCCAGCCGACATGACCGCGCTGACCGAGGGGGTCAGAGTCACTGATCTGGCCGGGGTTGAACACAATCGGAGAGATTGCATGAGGGCCTTTGAAAGGTACGTTAGCGAAGGCGTTGGCGCCCAAGTACAGAACCGGGTAGACATCAGCGCTGGTACCGGACGTGGAGACCATGGAACCTGCGGTACCACCAGCATCAGGGAACGATGCGAAGATGGTGCTCATGATGTAGCGAACGTCTGCGACCGAGCCAATCTCGCCGGAGTACATCTTATCGCCGGTACCGTAGTCAGCAGTGTCCTTGTAGCCGGGCAGACCTTCGACGATGTGGCGCATGTCGGGATGAACCAGACCAATGAACGCTGGGCGCACACTCTCGGTATTGAAAGCAGCGGTGCTGGACATTTTGCTGGATATACGTTTTGCCAACTGGCGCTCGAGAGTACGAACGGCTTTACGCTGGATACCAATAGTCAACGAGGTGTTGACATCGGTACGCGCAGATCCGTTTGCATAGATAACACTGGTACCGGCCTTAACAACACCGAAAGTCAGAGTCTCCATGGTCTCGGCAGCTTGGTCGCCCAGCATCTCGGAGTATTCCCGAAGAACCGGGTCAGAGG
>Ga0306906_1000806_pt1 | contig 10867 bp, 14 predicted proteins | sample AntRauTorcE11897_FD_190405 | JGI IMG/M metagenome (GOLD analysis project Ga0306906, IMG submission 190405) | Saline lake microbial communities from Rauer Islands, Antarctica - Metagenome Torckler E11 #897 (v2) (version 2) | ecosystem: Environmental > Aquatic > Non-marine Saline and Alkaline >...
TAGATGGGATGAAGAGTGACCCTACGCTACCAGTAGATGATGCTCTGTACTCACGCTCTGACATAGACAGAGAGGTAGACAAAACCCTAACCGACATCATAGAGAACGTAGTAAACCCCTTATACGGTAAGGAATAGATATGACCCAAACAATCAAAGAACGCCTAGAACTTTTGAAACAATGGGAAGACCCAGATGTAAAAGGAATGAAATACACTCAGTATAAGACTGACCCTGTATTGACACCGCTTATCTTCAACGCCGGAGTAGACGCTTGTCTGCCTTTGCTGGAGGAGGTGCGGAAAAAAACATGGGAAGAAGCTATCAAACTTTCTGAAGAAATAGAGCGAGTGGAACCTGATGGTGGAACTAGACAGTGGATAGCATTCAAGCGTTTCAGGAATACGTTACGTGATTACTTATCAGCCCTAGACAAACTAACATGCTGACCACCACAGTAACCGTAGTAATCGCCTGTACCCTACAGAACTACATCCAGTCCAAGTGCATCCCAATAGACCTAGCAGAAATACCTGAATACATAAAAGGGAAACACCAGTAATGGTATCAATCGCGTTTAGAGTATCTGAAGAGAAGTAGCTATCTGATATAATCAGACTAAGGGCTATGTCTAAAATCTTTATCGCTCTGCTAGTCGGTGTGACTATCGGAGCCTATATACACACGTACACTCGACCACCTTTACAGGTAGTGGAGTTAGCTAGTGAGCTTTGGTGTTTCCACTCGGAGCACATTGATATGGATAGTTTTGAATCTAGCGATAAACCAGACCAATCATTCATTCATTTCGAAGGTAAAAAGGTGCGGGTATACACACCGTGTTAATCTTAGAGTAGAGGCTCATTAACAAGGAGGACTACACATGCAGAAGGCAACTAGAGGTCAACTTGAAGCTCGTAAAAATAAACGAGAGAAATTTCGTCCTTCCCGTATGCAGTTTAGACTGTGGGTGCGGGATTACATCAAAGCCTATAACTACGAAAGGAGGGTGCTCCAATGAACCCGCAACTGCCCCTTGACCTACCACCGTCTGATGACGAGCTGCTGGGTCGCCTTAATTGCTCTTGGAATGGATGCAGTAACACTGTGTTCCGTTCCCAGGCAATTCCCGCAACTGACGGTCACGTAGATGCTCGTTTCTGCTGTATACGCTGCCGTGATAAATGGAGAGACGAGCTGCCCGTTCGTTATCAGGAGTGGTAAAAATGCATATGGAACGCTGCGCTAACTGCCGTAAACCACACGAGCCTGGCAAATTCACCGCCGTCTACATTAAGGGAAATTACTTCTGTAAGCCCTCTTGCTGTAACCAATATAAACCTCCCAGAAAGAAACAGAGAACAGTGAAAAAGCCACAATAACCTTATGCACCTTTCGGGGTGCATAATTTTTTGAGGTATAATTTATATGTGAAAGGAAATATCGCCACAAAACTACGCAGTAAACAAACGTGGGATAGCTACATCAGCCGTGTCCCTAACCCTGGCTGCTTCATTTGCGGAGAAGACAATAAACCAATAAAGCAATTTGAATACTGGAAGATAATCCACAACCAATACCCTTACGACGCTGTAGCAGAAAACCACCATATGCTCGTGCCGTTTGAACATGTACGACTAGAACATATGCTGGAGCGCGCTGCCCAAGATGAGCTGTGGCGAGTACTCCGAGCCATAGACATCAACGAAGAATACGACTGTATCATGCGTAACTTTACGGTAGGGCAGTCTCACCAAGCTCACCTGCACTACCATCTGATTACATGGATACGTGTGGTATAATAGGAATATGTCCAGACCATCTACCTTGAATGAAAAAGAAATCGAACTCGGAAAGGCGATGCGGGAAGACGGAAATACTTGGCAGTCAATTGCTGATGAATTGCACGTTTCACGCGACACAGCGATGTATCACTGTTCTTCTTTTAGGAAGACTCAAGTGCAACGAGCGGTTAAAAAATACCATCAAAACAACTATAAAAAAGTAAGAGCAAAGCAGAGGGAATATGCTTCTAATACTAAAATACAATAAGAGAACAGGGTGTCACCAGCTAAAAAGAGCGGGATACACACAACGTCGGTGGGGGGATTGGATACGAAAAGATAGTAATGGCAGATGGCATATACACAAATTACAGAAAGGCGTATTCAGTATTCATTTTGATTTATACATAGGAGACATTCACTACGCTCCCAAGATGCCAGAAGCTACAAAAGCTGAAATCAAACAAATCCTTCAACGGTCAGTCACTACGCGGAATAAAATAAACCAAATGGAGGTACAAAAATTATTCCAAAAATACAAAGGACATTGATATAATTATTTAATAATGGTAAAGTAGTAGCACTAAAAGGGTTAACTATATGACACACATGGTAAGAACATCTGATGGTAGGGATTATGAGGTTGATGACCACGGCAACATGCGTGCACTAGATATCAGTATGTTTGTCACAGGAAGTCACTCAAACTTTTCTAACGTAGAAAGACCAGAAAGGATACACGACCCGTTTTCTGTTTCCCCTAGCAGCAGTACGGCCATCAACTTTGTGTCTGACCCAATATCCGCTTTTAGCCCGTCAGTTTTTACGCGCGTTGTAAACTCATATTTCGAAGACGACATAACTCATTTATCGCAAAATACACGCAGCATATTTAATTCAATTATGCGGATATACCGCAGGGAATGCAGACTGGTTCCACGAGGAAGTCTCATTACCGCAAGAGTGCGCATGCAACCAGGTGGGGTATGGCAGTACACGCCAGTACCTGACCGCTCTGTAGAACAATTGGCTGACTACCCCTCTGATTCATTACCCTCTCAGCAGAAACCGAGATATTGCCTGCATGATGCTTGCATAAAGTGCCAAGGAACACGTAAGATAGGAGGTAGGAGGCACTGTCAACATCAATTTGATTGCCATTGTATAAAATGTGCTGTGGCCAAAGAGGTAGACTAATTTAGTGTCTCCCACACTGAGATTCTCGCGAATCAGAGCAATCTGACAGACGGTATCTTGGTGTCGGGGATGTTAAAAACTATCCCTACACCATAAAGGCCGAGTGGAGACGGTCATGTACTTACAGAAAGGCGAAATAGACTAGGGGGCGCGTAATGCGCCCTTTAGTGTATAATTAGTGATATAAAAGCAAGAAAGCAAAGTATAAATTTCATAATATATGCGCCCAGTAAAAAAGAAGGTTCTTGTAGAGCCAATTTTAGAAGAAAACAAAACAAGTTCAGGAATTGAATACGTCGAGGCGCGCACAAAGAATCACTCAAAAGGAGAAGTGCTCGCTATCGGTGAATCAGTCACCCAAGTAGCTGTTGGAAATACCATTTTTTACTCTCCATTAGCTTACGAAGAGGTCGGTGAAGGCCAACATATTGTCCACGAAGACGATATACACGCTATACTAGAATAGTGAAAATAAAATTCCAAGATTTTAATTCGGGGGATGTTGTATTTGAACGCGACCTTTTGCCGTCACAGGTAAAGTTCTGGGAGTCAGAGTCTCGCTTTATTCTGTTTTCTGGGGGTGTTGGGTGTGGGAAGTCACACATCATGTTGTTACGCGCTATCTATGAGTGTATGCGTCAAGACAATAACTATTTCCTACTAGGCCGTACTACTTACGGTGAGATTCATGACGTTTTGATAAAAGAGTTTTTTGAAATCTGCCACGATAGTTGGATTAAGGAATACCGTAAATCACCACATCCAACCATTGTTTTACATACTTTTAACGGGGGTGAATCAACAATGATTTTCCGTAACCTAGACAAACAGCACAAAGATTTGCTCGGTCTAAACTTGGGGGGATTTGCGATTGACCAAGCTGAGGATATTCCAGAAGACACGTTCTTAACCCTAAAGGGTCGTCTTCGTCGTGAAGGAATTGACCACAAAGTGTTCATGACATCTAACCCGAAACTCTCCTGGTTGTATCGAGTGTTTAAACAAGACCCAGAAGAGAACTACGAACTAATTGAGGGTTCTACTTTGGAAAACGAAGGTAACTTGCCCGCTGAGTACATCGCTGACCTAAAGAGATACCCTCCAACTTGGTACAAACAGTACGTTGAAGGTATTTGGGATGAGACGCTTTTAGCTGACAACATCGTTTTTGCTCGTGAGTTCATAGAAAAGATTTCTAAACATACTCGGCCAGAGCGTCGGAAGGAGGAAGGTCTACGTGTATACGCTGACTACAACCCAGAGCACGATTACCAAATGGGTATCGACTGTGCAGAAGGAGCTGACACAACAGAAGATACAATGCGTAAATCCCCTAAAGATAACGCCGTTATAGTTATTTGGGACAAGACCGCTGATGAAGAAGTAGCTATATTTTCTGCTAAAGTTTCACCGCGCGTACTGGCTCACAAAGCAGTTGAGTACGCTGCAAAATATGGTGACCCGTTGATGGTTCCTGAAATGAACTCTATGGGAGCTGCTCTGCTAGATAAGTTAGATGAGCTTGGCTACAGCAACATTTATCGGCGCAAAGAATATGACCGAGTCTTAAAGAAGCAACTAAAAAAACTTGGTTTTCGAACTACTGCATCAACTAAGATGTTACTCATATCTCACTTTGAGGAATTGTGTCGGTTACGAGAACCAAAAATACACACGCGCGAAACGTATGAGGAAATGAAAACCTTTGTCTACACTGACGTTGCAAAGAAAAAAGGAGCTGGAGCACAAGACGGATTTCACGATGACAAGATTATGGCTACATTATTGGCTGCCTTTGATGAAGACCCTGTACGGCCTGGTTCAGCGCATTATTCCGAGCGTGCTACACTTAGAGGTGACGACATCACTCCATCGGTTACCGTTGTCAATGGTCGTATCCGCCCAGATGAAATGTTTACTGAAGGGAGGAAGGTTAATTGGAAAGTCACATAGCTATGAAAGATGAATATATTACATTTGGAGAAGATACTCCCAATGACAAACTTTGCGAAAAAATCGACAGCTGGGTAAAAACCTCCCAGACATATCATGACTCTTTAGTTGCACACCAAAACAAAATGGTGCGCTATTACGAAGGTAACCAAACTGATAGAGACCAAGTTGCTCCACACAACTCTGATTCGGTGTATAACCGTATGTTTGAGGCGATTGAGACTATTATTCCAATCATTACTGGTGGTGCTCACGCTTTTGTTGCTATGCCAGCCCTAGAGAATGAAATCTCGATGGCTCGTTCACAACGGGTGCAAAAAGTTTTAAATCAAAAGTACGAAGACCTAGAGATTCGAAGAAAGCTAGAAAACATATCGCGTGACATGATGCTCAAGCGGTATGGTGTCTTGGAATACGGCTGGGATATTGATACAGATGACGTTGGTGTTTGGGTTCGTGACCCGCGAACAATCCTAATACCAAAATACCGAGTAGACCCACACGACCTACCGTATGTGATTAAACTAGCTGAATTTGATGAAGATGATTTGTTGCGTTACTTCCCTGATTTATCGGAAGATGATAAACAAAATCTACAAAAAGGAGTGAATATCCAAGTTGGAGACGGAACTAGTGAAGCTGACAGTGAAATGTATCAAGTAATGGTGGTATACACCGATGAGTTTTGGGTATGGAAGCAAGGCGACGTTATCCTAAAAAAGATGAAAAACCCGTTCTACGATTGGGATGGAGTAGAAATTGAAGAGCTGGAAACTGACCAGAACGGTAAGGTGAAAACGTATAAGAATATTTTATACGCTAATCACTTAGTACGGCCACAAAAACCGTTCATCTTCTTTTCTCCGTTCACCACTGGTGACGCGCCTGTCGCCCAGACTTCCTTAGCTGAGATTGCTTTACCAATCCAAGATGACATCAACGTCGCCAAGCGTCAGATTTTAGATAACCTTCGCCGAATGGGTAACGGGCAAGTTTATGTAGACACAGATGCTCTCCCACAAGAAGTAATCGACGCAATCACCAACGAGCCTGGTCTTATTTTGATGGGTAAAAACCTAGCTTCTGAAAACCGTATTCGTCGAGAAGCAGCGGTACAGATTCCTGCGTCTCATTTCTCAAACTTGATGGACTCCGTACAAGCATTTGATAACGTCTTCGGTACACACGGTGCGCTACGAGGAAACGCTGATTCAGAAACTCTTGGTGGCCAGATTCTTAATCGAAACCAAAACTTATCTCGTGTTGAGCAGCTGACCCGTGAACTTAACCGCGGGGTCGCAAGGTTAGTAGACGGTTTGGTTCAAATGATGAAGATGTACTATACCGAACAGAAAGCGTTTCAATATCTTGGGAAAGATGGTTCGGTTGAGTTCCTAAAGTTTATTAACGATGACATTGAAGATGGGGTAGTTATCAATACTAAATCAGGCACACCGCCAGTTCTCGACCCAGTTGGTCGGTACAACCAAGCTATCCAGCTCTGGCAACTAGGTGCGCTTGACCCAGAAACCTTATTTGAACGTCTAGAGTTTGCTGACCCGAAGATTACGGCGCAAAAGCTAGCAGCATGGAGAGCTGGGCAAGTTGTCTTTGAATCACAAATTCGTCAGCAAGAAGCTCAGGCAGGTGCCGAAGCTCCTGCTAGTACAGATGTTCCTGAAGCAGACGGAAGTGCAGAGCGGGATGTAGAAACACCAAACGATGCAGTTCAGCGAGGAAATGACAGCCTCGGTGGAGGTGGTACAGCCCCCCTGACGAACACGCCAAACATGTAATGGTATAATGTAAGTACTATCGTGAATGGCGCGGTAAGTTCTTCCAACATTGCATAAAAATATTGTTAACTCCAACTCGTATAAACGCTCACAAATACTCTCGTGAGCGTTTTGCATTTGTAGAGTGTGATATTATTTAATTGGGACAAAACCCTCCAAATGAATTTAGAAGGAAAATAGGACTAAACCTGAAAAGAATATGACACCAACCTACGCCCATCCGCTGAGCAACATTTTAATACAGCTGCAAATTGCACTGATGAACATGTTTACTTTTATGGCGGGTAAAGCCGACGATGACGATAAAGGATTCGAAGGCGACGACGCTTGGGATGACGATAGCGACCTTGGCGATGACGACGACAAAGGCGACGACGATGATGATTCAGACGATGATGATTCAGACGACGACGATGATGACGACGACGACGACAAGAAAAAGTCTGATAAAAAGGACAAATCAGCTATTGTTCAGAAGAAGCGGTATCGAGACCAAGCAAAAAAACTGCAAAAAGAGCTTAATGACCTCAAATCTAAAGATAACTCTGATGGGTTGTCTGCTGAGGAAAAGAAGGAACAAGCTGCCAAGCAGTATCTAGCAACCACCATTCGTGACGTTCTTAAAGAAGTGGAGAAAGAGGAGCAATCCAAATCTGCCAAAGAACAAGAAGCGTTTGACGAGGAGTTAGAAGAGGTGCTCGATGAAAACGATTCCATCAGCGAGAAGAAGCTAAGAAGCGTAGCCGAAGAATTTGAGGTCAACCCAAAAGTTGCTCTCAAGATTATCGAACGAGAACGGAAGCTCACTAAACGTGAGAAGCCAAAAATTCCTAAAGAAAAGCGGGCAAGCACCAGCATTTCTAAAGGAGATAAGGGTGGTGACGATAAGAAACCATCTTCTCTCGACGATGTCGCGCGACGAATCAAAGCTGCTATCTCGGAATAAAATTATCCGTTAGCAAACTAACTTCATGTCACAGTTAAGTAATTTCGTTACTTCGGTAACAGAGAACGAGTTTCTACCCGTAGTCGTTGATAACGCCTACGATGGAAACGCACTATTCATGCGTTTGAAAGACAAGCGCAAGAACTGGTCAAGTGGAGCAAAGCTGACAATTCCTACTCAGGTATCTGAGCGTACACAAGGTGGTTCATATACAGGAGCAGACACATTTGGTACTGCACAGGAAGATGTCCGAAAGCAATTCGAAGCTGACCCAAGCCAGTATTACTGGAACGCAACCATTACAGGAATCCAAGCCTCAGCCAACAAAGGTAAACGAGCAATCGTAGACCTTATGACAGAGGAATTTCGGTCTATTGGAATGGCGATGAAAGACCGTATGGGTACAGACCTATACGGCGATGGTACTGGAAACAGTAACAAGAACTTTACTGGTCTTGTTTCACACGTAGATGATGGTACGAACGTAAGTACATACCAGAACCTATCGCGAACCACTTACCCAACATTGAAGTCTACTCTGACTGCACAGTCAGGAGCACTTGGTCTTGATGACCTTGCAACAGACTTCGATGCAGCCCAGGTCGGCAGCGACCACCCAACTCTAGGTGTTACTACCCCAGCGGTATTCAGCATTTACGAGGCACTTCTTACACAAAACTCTCGATACCAAGTTGTTCAGAACTCTGAACGATTTACGCTTACCGCAGCAGGTATTGAAAAAGCTGGTGTAACAGGTAACGCAGGGTTTACAGGTCTTATGTTCCGAGGAATGCCTATCATTTCTGATGATAAGTGCCCTACAGGAAACCTCTTCATGTTGAACGAGAACTATCTCGATATGTATGAAATGAGTGCAGACCCTAACTTTGTGCAGGGAACGAAAGAAGGATTCGCTTGGACTGGTTGGAAGAAGCCAACCAATCAGGATGTTATTGTTGGCCAAATCCTATGGTACGGTCAGCTGGTCGGAACACAACCTCGCAAGCACGCTCGCCGAACTGGTATTACTAGCTAGTCTTAATTTTATTGAATTATGCCTAAGACAACTGGATTCTCAGAAGCAATTGAGCAAGATGTTCACGCAACATCTACCGTTGCTCGCGCAAAACTCGGCGACAAAGTACACACCGCAGATGGTCGTACTTATCGCTACGCAAAAGCTGCTGGCACTGCACTAGATGCAGGTAAGCTCGCCGTAGCTGCCACGCTTGTAGCAAACCACACTAATATCGCTGTAGCTGCTGCTGCCGATATTGGTGCAACGCAAATTACCGTTACCCTTGGTGCGACTGCTGCTACAGTCAATCAATACACCGAAGGTTTTGTCACCATTAGCGATGCTGCTGGTGAAGGGATTGCGTACAAGATTGCCAGTCACGGTGCTGCTGATGCTTCAGCTGACCTCGTACTCAATCTTGAAGACCCAATTCGGGTTGCCCTTACTACTTCATCTGAAGTAATCCTGACATACAACTTGTTTGACAATGTTGTTATTTCAGCGATTGACCAAGCTGATGCAGCTGTTGGTGTTCCCAACGTCGCTGTAGGCGCAGATGAGTACTTCTGGGCGCAAACTGGTGGGTTGTGTGCTGTCCTCGCAGACGAAGCTGCTGCTGCTGGTAACACACTCACTATTGGCTCTAGTACCGCTGGGTCGGTAGAAGTGCTTGATGGAATTGGTGAACAGCAAATCGGTGTTGCGGTAGCTGCTTTGGTAGATACCGAGTACCGAGTAACCAAGCTCACTCTAGATTCGTAGTAGACGTTAGTAACTTAATCTCAGCGCGAGAACGATATTCACGGATGCGCTCATATAACCTATGGCTGAATTAGATACACTGTACGTCACCAACCCAACCACAGACGATTTCACTGTTAATTTTAACGGAGAACCGTACATGATTGGGGCAGGTGAAAAGAAGGCGTTCCCAGAGTTTCTTGGCTTTCACGTAGCCAAGCACCTCTCGGACAAAATTATTCGTGAAAAGATACTGAAGATTCGGAAGAAGACCACTGAAAACCCGTACCGCCCAGAGGTGGCACAGTTGCAGGTGTACGACAACCCAACCCGACGTATCGCCCTTTACGATATTCTCCAAGACAAAACCTTAGTTGAAAGATGCGTAAACGCATTTCCGATGAAGGAATTTATTGGAGAGATTGCTGAGTACGATGAGTACGTCAGTAAGAAAGAAGCTAAGGAAGAAAAAGCCGAGGTGACACCCATCAAAGCTAAATAGCTTCCTCTTCTGGTTAACCCCAGAAGCGAGGGGATAGGACTCCTTCTTCCTGTCTCTTCGGTTCTGAGGTTAACATTCTGCTGATGCTATACTTATTAGTGTTAATAGAATAAACCCACCTATGACAAACGACGTAAAAATTCAACGAGGCACCCCCCGCGAAAAACGAGAGGTGACCAATGATAAAGAATGGCTTGAAGACCGTATGGAACGACTTGATAAAAAAATCGAAGTTCTTTCTGAACGTGTCAAAGCTGCAAAGCAAGAAAAAAACGAGCGTGAAAAACAACTCGCAGCACTTTAATAGTAATCTTCTAATTTATGGCAGACGTAGTATATAACAACTTCAAGAAGAACATAATGAACGGTAATATCGACTTAGATAATGACACTATTAAAGTAGCGTTAGTGACAAGTGCATATACACCGAACATTGATACTGATGAAGATTTCGCAGATGTGACAAACGAAGTCTCTGGGACAGGCTACACAGCTGGAGGAAATACTCTGGCTAACGCAGCTGTTACCGCAGACACAACCGATGACGAAGGAGTGTTTGATGCAGATGATACCACTTGGACAACATCAACCATCACAGCACGAGGTGCAGTCATTTACAAAGATACAGGGACTCCTGGTACATCTTGGTTGATTGGATACTTGGACTTTACCACTGACCAGGCCTCTAGTGCTGGTGACTTTACAATAGCTTTCGGAGCAGAAGGGATTCTAAATCTTGGGTAATTATTGTGTCCTCGCTCTACTCCTTACGGGGGGTAGCGACGAGGACGTAACTTAAATTAAATTATGACAAAGGAACAACTTATTGCAAAAATCAGTACAGACTCACTTGGAGTAGCAGCCGTGCAGCCGACAATGGGCGGAGACGGGCAGCCAGAGGTAGTAACCTTGGACAATGGTAAGACCGTCC
>Ga0306906_1000811_pt1 | contig 10844 bp, 2 predicted proteins | sample AntRauTorcE11897_FD_190405 | JGI IMG/M metagenome (GOLD analysis project Ga0306906, IMG submission 190405) | Saline lake microbial communities from Rauer Islands, Antarctica - Metagenome Torckler E11 #897 (v2) (version 2) | ecosystem: Environmental > Aquatic > Non-marine Saline and Alkaline >...
ATTACACTGCAAAGTGTTCAGGGGGTGTTATGTCATCAGTAGTTGCAGCCGTTTCGGGTAGCGCAGTCGCTGGAGCCGTCGCTGGTTCCGCCATCGTTGGGGCTGGAGCATCATATCTGTCGTCCGAAACCCAAGCAGATGCAGCTGGGGAAGCCTCTGACGCCGAAGTTCAGGCCAACCGCGAGAATATCGCATTTCAGAAGGCGATCTTCAACCAGCAGCGCGAGGACGCTGCGCCGTGGCGTGAAATTGGCGCTTCATCCCTGAAGAAACTCAAGCAAGGCGTGGAGTCCGGCAGCTACAACCCAGGCAGCTTCGACTTCAATTTCGAGGCAGACCCTGGCTACCAGTTCCGCAAGGAGGAGGGCATGAACGCCCTGGATGCCAGCGCCGCTTCCCGAGGCCGGTTGCAGTCAGGGGCCCAGGCCAGGGCTACTACCCGCTATGCGTCCAACCTGGCGAGTCAGGAATACGGCAACGCTTTCAATCGCAGCCTGACGGAATACAAAACGGACGCCAGCAGAAAAAAGGGCCAGTTTAACCGCCTGGCTTCGCTTTCCAGAGTCGGTCAGGTCGCCAACCAGAATACCTCCACCGCCAGGGGCCAGATGGCCAGAAGCGTAGGACAAAGCACCCAGGCAACGGGCAATGCCCTGGCACGAGGCGCCCGTGGGCAGGGGGAGGCCCGATCCAGCGGCTATCAGAACATGGCGGCCGCCACCAACCAGGGCATGCAGAACTACCTACTCTACGACATGCTTGGGAGCGGATGACATGGCGAACGCATTGGGAATCAATCTAGGCGAGGTCTATACCCAGGCCGAAGCGATCAAAGGGCTTCGAGACGAGCGGAAGGTGCGAGAGGGTGCCCGAGAGCGCGGCAAGACCGTCAACGCGCTTCGCCAGAGAGTCGCTGACGATGAACCAGGGGCTATGGATGATTTAGTCGCCATCGCCCCGGAGGAGGCAACCCAGACGCTCGAGGCCATCGGCAAGATGAGCACCCAGGAGCGCGAGGCCGCCCAGGAGCGTGTCGACACCATGGGCCGAGTGTCTGTGTCCATCCTACAGAGCCAAGACCCTGAAGCCGCGTACCAGCAGGCCCGGGAGAACCTCGCCCCAGATATCGTCGCGAGTATGCCCGAGCAGTACGACCCCAACTGGGTGGAGATGTCCTTGGCGCGCACCCGGGAGGTTGACGACATGCTGGCCAACCCCGAAATGATCACCTTTGGCGGCGAGGACCGGTTATACCAGGATGGCAATGTTCTCGAGAGCACGACCAGCAGCGGCGCGCTTGACCGCCAGAACTCCCGCGGCAATGCGCTAATCAGGGCTGCCGACGAAGGCGGAGGCTCCATGAAGTCATCAGACACCAACGCCATTTACCGCCAGGCGGCAGGTCTGTTTGGCGGCATCTACGACCCGACTACCGGGCGCATCGCCGGACTGGGTGAGGCACAAGCCGGCAAGGTGCAGGCCATCACCGAGGAAGCCAGCCGCCTGTATGCAGACGGTGAGGCAAGCACGCACGCCAGCGCCGTGGCTATTGCCGCCAGGAAGCTGGGTATATCGGTACAGAACCTTGGACTGCCAGCCGGAGGAGGACAGACTGGTGGTAATCCAGGGGCCCTCGACGTGAACACCCTGGTAAACCAGTACGCAGAATGAGGCAATAATGGCCGAAGCGACCAGCACGACCCCGGAAGCACCCGAGCAGCCCAGCCAGGAGCGCTTGGCGTCCGCACTGCGCAACGCCCACCTTGCCGGCGACGTGGCAGCCGCCAAGACGCTGGCCAACGCCTACAAGAGCCTCTACGGACCCAAGCCTGAACCCGAGCCCCCGGGACTGATGGAGCGTGCTGGTAACGCGCTCAGTGGGCTTGTGAGAGAGCCTGGCACGCGCGAGCAGATGGAGCCCACCGCCGAGCTTGGCCAGGCCGCCCGCAAGATTGCCGACGCTGGCCGCCGTGGTCCGGCTCCCTCTATTGATTCCGCAAATGATCCAGAGCCTATTCCTGGGCCTAGTGGCGCCACCGGCACCTATGAAGCCCCGAAACCGCAAACAGGAGGCGCGACAGGATCATATCAGGCACCTATTGCCAGCCCTGCAAGATCGACTCCCGGAAAGCCAAAGCGTAAACCATCATCATTTAATGCCGCCCGTGGCGCAGTAGAGCGAACAGGTGATCTTGCGGGTGGTGTTGGCACAACCATAAACACCGCCGCAGAAGCCGCAGAAGATAAATTTGGATTGGGTGGATTGGTGTGGGATGGCGAAAGCCTGGTGCCAACATACCTTAATGCACAAGACTACTCCGACTTTTTGGCAGAAGGCGGATCAGACCTTGGGGCCGTTGCGACAGATAATCTGAAAAACATTGATGCTGGTTATGTTCCAGAGAATACCTGGAAATCGGTAAAGGAAGAGTTTTCAGAAGGTGGAGCTTTAAGCGCAAGCGCGTATGGGGAGGTTTTAGCCTACGGCTTTGAGCAGGGGATAAAATCTATCCCTGATATGGTCGCCGTTACTTTGTCGCTTCCCGCTTATGTGATTGCACGGTCTGGCGAAATTGGTGAAACCCGAGCCCAAAACAAGGGCAAGGAAAAAGCCGAGTTGACCGACATAATTGAGGCCGCACCTTTCGCACTTGGCTCCGCCTTATTGGAAAGAATTGGCGCAAGGGGAATAACAAGAGCCGGGGCCGAAGTTTTGGGCAAAGAAGCCCTTAAACGCGGAATTAAAGCAGCTTCAAAGCGCATAGCAGCAGCCGGGGGGGCCGCTGCCGGGAGAGAATCAGTAACAGAGTTTGTCCAGGAGGGCATACTTGAATATCTTGGTGAGCGATTCGGAACCGATGCAAAGCTGGATATTGCCGAGGCGTTTGACCGAGGCCTCGGCGGTCTAGTTGCTGGCGGGACCTTTGGTGGCCCGGTGGGCGGCAGCGTTGCAGGCGGCAGAGAACTTGCTCGACCATCCCAAAAGACAGAGTTAGGCAGGGCGCTGAACGAGGAAATTGATAACGCCGAGTTTGCGCCAGCAGACCAGGCAGTAACCGAAAGCCTGGATCCTTCCCGGGCACAGATGGAGCAAGTGCAGGCACCGCAGCGCAAGGGCATGGGCGAGTTGCTACAGGAAGCCATGGACCGCCGAGGCGTCACCCCAGAGGCCCAGGGATACCAGCCGGACACCGAGATTGCCCCTCCGCAGAACGTGCCGTTCGCCTTGCCGGTTGACGAGCAGACGCCAGAGCGAGAGCCCACCCGGGAAGCGACCGCCCCGCCGAGCCAGGTCGACAAGCCGCTGACCTATACCGGCTACAACGGCAAAGAGCGCACCGTGCGCAGCTACCAGTGGGAGGGCGACTACCGTATCGCCCAGGTGGGCAATAACGTTTATGAGGTGATCGACCCCAATGGCCGAGCCGTCAGCCAAAAAGCCACACTAGACTTCGCCGTCAAGGATGCCAACCGCCTACAGGGGCGGGAGGCCCCGCCGCCGACTGGCGCAACCAATGAGGCCGCCGGACAAGGCCAGGAAGACCTGCTTGCGCAAGCAGCCAGTGATACCACCAAGCCGCTGGCTCCGACAGAGCCCGCCCAGCCCGAGAGCTTCCCTGAAGGGTTCGAGCCCTACCGGGCCAATATTCGCGGCAAGGGCGAAACATGGGCCGTACCGGCAGTGCGCGGTCAGCGTGGAGTGGGCGGCGACACTCTGCATGACTCCTTGGACGAGGCACTGACCCAGGCGCAGAGCAACGTGCGCCAGGAGGAGCGCCAAGCGCAGACACGAAGCGAGATGGACGAGCAGGCGCAGCAAGAGCGCCAGCAAGAGGACGAAAAGCAGTCCGATCTGTCCGAGATTGGCGAGATCCTCGGAATCCCCAAGATGCGAGCAGGCCGCGCGCGCGATACGCTGAATAATCGGGCCAACTTCAACGGCCGAGAAATGACGCTCAAGGCGCGCATCGAGGAACTGGTCGAGCAGGGAGCAAGGATTGAGGGCGAAGGCGATAGCCGCATCCTGGCCTTTGGTGATGATCGCTTCCTCGACAAGAAAGCGCTGACCAAAACTGGTATTGACTACGCCGAAGCCCTGATAGCCCGCCGCGAACAGACTACGCTTGAAGAAACAACCGAGGAGGCCACGACCAATGAACCAACAGAACTGGATCAACCAGGCGAGGGACCACTGGAAAGAGTTCCAGCCGACCAAGTACAAGGCCCTGAAGAAGCAGGGGACACTGGACCTGGCGCTGAAAGAGGCAGCGGAGAGAACGTACAGGGAGGTCGACCAACTGGAGGAGGCCGGGTTCCAGCCGGACGAGGCGTTTCAGATGGTGCGGGAGCGGTATCTGTTCCCGCCGGACGAGAACGCGGAGCAAACACAGAACCGCGGGACGAACCTGATGCACGAGGCGATGGAACTCAACCAGCGGACGATGGAGATCAGCAGGGAGCAGTAACCCGAGGCGACGAGGCGGCACACGAGCCGCGCGAAAAGGCCGCCGAGGCCGCCCCCACGCCCAAGGGGACCACCACTCAGCCGGCCACGCCAAGCAGCGACCGGCCGGCGCGCATGTTCACCATCACCGGTGAGCTGGGTACTGGCGGCCCCAAGGCCAAGTTCAAGGCCAACCTGGCCGCCATCCAGACGCTCAAGACGCTTCAGGAGGAAGGGCGCCAGGCGACCCTGACAGAGCAAGAGACGCTCGCCCAATACGTCGGGTGGGGTGGATTGCCCCAGGCGTTCGAGGGCGATGGTGGAAAGGTGTCAAAGGGCTGGGATAAGGAAGTCGCCCAGCTCAAGGAGGCGATGACGGACGAGGAATACGCCGCCGCGCGACGCAGCACCCAGGACGCCCACTACACCAGCGTCGATATTGTGGATGCCATGTGGGACGGCCTGCGGATCATGGGCTTCAAGGGAGGCAAGGTGCTGGAGCCTTCCGTCGGCACCGGGAACTTCCTTGGACTGATGCCCGGGACCATGCGCAGCAAGAGCGAGATCACCGCCGTCGAGCTGGACCCGATCACTGGCGGGATTGCCGCGCAACTCTACCCGGCAGCCAACGTGCAGTACCCGGTGGGCTTCCAGGACTTCGCCATGCCAGACGGCTACTTCGATGCGGCCATTGGCAACCCGCCGTTCGGCAACCAAAAGCTGTATGACGGCAAGCGGAAGAACATCAGCAAGTTCAGCATCCACAACTATTTCTTCGCCAAGAGCCTGGAGGGGCTCAAGGAGAATGGCGTGCTGGCCATGGTGGTGTCGAGTCGTCTTCTGGACAGCGGTCGCAGTCAGGCGCGTGACTTCATTGCCGAACGGGCCGAGTTCCTGGCGGCCATTCGCCTGCCCAACAACGCCTTCCTGAAGAACGCCGGCACCGAAGTCACCACTGACCTGATCTTCCTCCGCAAGCTGCGCGAGGGCGAGACCAGCATCGATGGTGAGACATGGGGAGGTGTCGAGACCGTCACCGACGCCAAAGGTATTGAAATACCGCTGAACGAATATTTTGTTCGCCACCCCGAAATGATGCTGGGCGAGTGGGGCGCCTATGGCTCCATGTACGGGCCGAACGAGCCGGCACTGGTAGCGAGGGAGGGGCAAGACACCAACGCCCTACTGGCCGAGGCTATCGCCAGCCTGCCGCGCAATATCATGGACAGCGCAGCCGCTGCCCCCGTAGAAGCAACCTATGACCGGGCCACCAGCGTCGAGAACGTCAAGGTCGGCTCCATGTTCCGCGACGGCAGCGACATAAAGATGCGTGGCGAGGACGTGATGGGTAATACCCAGGCCGAGGTCGTGACCTTCAGGAACGACAAGGCACGCGCCAGGGTGGAGGGCATGATCGACGTGCGGGACGCCGCGACCGATCTACGCAAGGCCCAACTGTCAGAGCAAGCAAGCGATGACGCCCTTCAGGGGCTCCGCGACAAGCTCAATGCCACCTACGACAAGTTCGTGAAGGCCAACGGCCTCATCAGCCTCGATGCCAACAAGCGCCTATTCAGGCAAGACCCCACCTGGCCGCAGATTGCCGCGCTCGAGGACAAGTTCGACAAGGGCATATCCGCCGCTGTAGCAAAGCGCACCGGTGAGGCAGCCAAGCCGCCAAGCGCCAAGAAGGCCGCCATTTTCAGCCGGCGCACCCAACAGCCATACCACGCCCCAGAGCACGCCAGCAGCGCCGTTGACGCCCTGGCGGCCAGCCTGTCAGAGCATGGCCGCGTTGACATGCCCTACATGGCGTCTCTGTACGGCAAGACCGAGGCCAAGGTTGCCGAGGAGTTGGAAGGCAGGATCTTCGAGGAAACCCCCGGGAGCTGGGTCGAGCGCGACGCTTTCCTGAGCGGCAACGTGAAGCACAAGCTATCCCTGGCCGAGCGGCTGGCCAAGGAAATGCCGAGGTTCCAGCGCAACGTGGAGGCGCTGCGTGAGGTACAGCCAGAGGATATCGAGGCAGTAGACATCAGTGTGAAGACTGGCGCGCACTGGATGCCCGTCGAGGACATGACAGCCTTCGTCCAGTTCATCATGGACAGCGACAGCGGCGGCGCCTCCTACGCCTCCCCTGTAGCCAAATGGTCAATCAAAGGCAACCCCACTCCAGCGCAGCGCCAGAGATGGGCAACCGAGCGCGTCGATGTCAACAAGCTGATCGAGCACGCGGCGAACCAGACCAATGCCGTGGTCCGCGACAAGCTGGATGACGGTTCAACCCGCGTGAACGAGTCCGCCACCAACGTCGCGGCCGAGCGCATCGCGAAGATCAATACTGAGTTCCGCCGTTGGGTGTGGGCAGACGACGCGCGCCGCGAGCGCCTGGCGCGACTCTACAACGACACCTTCAACACAGACCGGCTCCGTGAGTTCGACGGCGGCCACCTGACGTTCCCGGGCAAGGTCAGCGACGACATCATCAGCCTGCGCCCGCACCAGTCCAACGCCGTGTGGCGCATCGTGCAGTCAGGCAACACGCTACTCGATCAAGTGGTCGGCTCTGGGAAAACCTTTGCCATGGTGGCAGGCGCGATGGAGATGCGCCGCATGGGCCGCGCGCGCAAGCCGATGTTCGTCGTCCCCAACCACCTTGTTGGACAGTGGGCAACGGATTTCCTGAAGCTATACCCGAGCGCCAACATCCTGGCCACCACGAAAAAGGACTTCGAGAAAGGCAATCGCAAGCAGCTATTCGCCCGCATCGCGACCGGGGACTGGGACGCTGTGATCGTCGCACACTCAGCGATCGGCAAAGTCGAGATGGATGCGAAGTTCCAGGAGCAGTTCATCAAGGCGCAGATACGCGACCACGACGCCGCCATCAAGGCAGTCCGCGCGGCGGAAGGGAAGAAGTCGCGCAGCGTGAAGCAGATCGAGAAGCAGAAGGAACGGCTCGAGGAGAAGCTGAAGCGGCTGTTCGACGCGGACAACAAAGACGACAACCTGACGTTCAGCGAGCTGGGTGTCGATGCGCTGTTCCTCGACGAAGCGCACGAGTTCAAGAACCTCGGGTTCGCTACCTCGCTGACCAACGTGGCGGGGCTTGGCAACCCAACGGGTAGCCAGAAAGCCAGCGATATGTTCATGAAGGTGCGGTATCTCAACGAAGTGACCGGCGGCAACGTCATCTACGCCACCGGGACGCCGATCAGCAACACCATGGCAGAGATGTACACCATCCAGCGGTATCTGGACTATGACGCCTTGCAAGACCAGGGGATTGCCCACTTCGACGCCTGGGCGCGCATGTACGGATCCATAGAGTCGGACTGGGAGATGAGCCCATCCGGCACCTACAAGATGAAAACGCGATTCTCCAAGTTCGTGAACATGCCAGAGCTGATGCAGCGCTACCTGTCATTCAGCGATGTCATCACCCAGGCCGACATCAAGCGGCAACTGGCCGCACAAGGTAAGCGACTGCCGATACCCAAGATCGCAGGCGGCAAGCCCAACAACGTGGTGGTTGAGCGCAGCGACGACCAGGCCAACTATATCGGGGTGGCGAAGAAAGACCAGAACGGTAACGAGGTCTACCCGTCCGGCAGCCTGATCTACCGGGCCGAGCATTTACCGAAAAAGCCGGAGAAGGGCGCCGACAACATGCTCAAGATCATGTCCGACGCGCGCAAGGCCGCGCTCGACATGCGCCTGATCGACGCCAGCTATCCCGACAACCCCGGCAGCAAGATCCACGAGTCCGCCGATCGCATTAAATTCATTCATGACAAGTGGGACGCCGACAAGGGCACCCAACTGGTATTCATCGACCTATCCACCCCCAAGGGCGCCAAGGCCAAGGAGGCCGCGCGCATCCGCGATTTGGTGGAAAGGGCCGAGCAGGGCGACGAAGCCGCCAACGAGCAGCTCGACAAGATGAGCCCCGACGAGTTGGCCGCCCTGGATGGTGACTTCAGCGTCTATGATGACCTGAAGCAGAAGCTCATCGACCGAGGCATCCCCGAGGCCGAGATTGCTTTCATCCACGACGCTAACACCGAATTGCAGAAGGAGGAGCTGTTTGGCAAGGTGCGCAGCGGGCAAGTGCGAGTGATGTTTGGCTCCACGCCCAAGATGGGCGCCGGCATGAACGTGCAGGACCGGCTGGTAGCCCTGCACCACATGGACGCCCCCTGGCGCCCCAGCGACATGGAGCAGCGCGAGGGCCGCATCATCCGCCAGGGCAACCTGTTCGACACGCCGCCCACCGCTGACGACCCAAACCCGCTATACCGGAACAACTTCGAGGTAGAGATCCTGCGCTATGCCACCAAGCGGACGCTCGACTCGAGCATGTGGCAGACCATTGAGACCAAGGCCCGGTTTATCGAGCAGGTGCGCAAGGGCAACACCACCCAGCGCGAGATCGAGGACGTGTCAGGCGAGGCCAGCAACGCCGCCGAGATGAAGGCGGCCAGTTCCGGCAACCCGCTGATCCTCGAGGAGATGGACCTGCGCCAGAAGGTGCGGAAGATGTCGCAGCTTGAGGAGGAGCACAACCGCGACCAGTTCCGCATCCGCGACAAGGTGCGGCAGATCACGAAGCGCGTCGAGGACTTGAAGCCGCGCGTGAAGCGACTCACCACCGATGCCAAGACCGCCGAGGCAATTCCGGACAAGGGCTTCACCGTGACCGTGAACGGGACGACGCTCACCGAGCACAAGAAGGCTGGGCAGGAGATCATCGCCGCGGCCGCCAAGATGGCGGAATCAGGCACCGATACCCAATCGGTAGGCAGCTACCACGCCTTCACGCTGCGCCTGGATAACGTCAGCGGGAGCCAGTTCGTGCTGACCCTGGAAGGCGAAAGCGAGCACCAGCTTGAGATTGCCGACATATCCAAGGCCGACCCGACCGGACTGGCGCGCCGTATTGCCAATATGGCGAAAGGACTGCCGGACGATGCCAAGAGCGCACATGGGCAACTGAAGCTGGCCCAGGAGCAGATCCCCCAGCTTGAGGAGCAGATCACCGACTGGCCCCAGGCCGAGGAACTGGCAAAGCTCAAGTCTCGCCATGCCCTAGTGATCGACCAACTGAAGCCAAAGCAGAGCCAGACGCGAGAGGGCGAGGGGCAGAACGAGAACGATGTCAGTTCCATGGCCTCGCCGCACGATGCCCCCATGCCTCGGTGGCGCCCCACCTACCGGATGCTGGGAGTGAGCCCACGCCGGCCAGAGTCGGGCACCATCGAGGTGGGCGCGCGTACTGTCAAGCTGAAGCCCGAGGACACCCCGACCCGGCGCGAGGGAATCCGCGTCATGGTGATCGACACCATCGGGCCGCGGCTGTATCAGGGCAAGGTCAAAGGCAAGTCTCGGCTGGGTTTCTACCGGCGCGCCAACAGCGAGGTAAGAATCGCTAACTTCGATGATGTCGAGGTCATGGCCCACGAGCTGGCCCACTACCTGGACATGCACTACACGCACAAGGAGCGATTCACGCGCGCCTATCGTGACGCTGGCTATCGCCAGGAGGTCGAGGCGCTTTCCTACACCAGCAAGGAGAAGCTCAAGACCAAGGAAGGCTTTGCCGAGTTCGTGCGCCTGTGGCTGACGCAGTACAGCGAGGCCAAGACCCGGGCTCCGCTGTTCACGCAGAAGTTCGAGCAGGTGCTTGCCAGTGATAGGCCGCTGCGCAAGAAGATGATCAGGATGCAGGAGGAGATGCACCGCTGGTACGGACAAGGCGACCTGGCCCAAGCCTACGCCGTGACATCGGGCAACAAGTATACCCCTGCCCAGCAGATGACCCTGCTGCTGGCAAAGCGCCCAGCGCAGCTATGGCGGCAGCGCTATATCGACAAGATCCACGCCGCTAAGGTCATGGGCCGCACCCTGCAAGGCGACATGCGCACCGCCAGCGAGGACGCCTACAAGCAGCTTCAACTGCTGAACGGCATCGAGGGCATCAGCCAGGAGTCGTTCAAGCATGGCGCCTTGGTGATCAACGAGTCCGGAGACATCACCTTTAAGGGACCATCCCTGAGTGACGTGTGGAAGAAGTCTTTGAGGTCGCCAAACCCCAAGATGCTGCGCGAGCAGGAGCTATATTTCATTGCGCGCCGCGCTCAAGAACTGAAGCGCCAGGGCCGCGAGAACCTGATCACCGACGGCATGATCAGCGAGGGTCTGGCCATGGGCCGCAAGCACCCGCATTTCGTGCAAGCGTTCCGCGACTACCAGACCTACCGCGAGAACATGATGGCGTTCTATGTGGACTCCGGCTACGTGACCCCAGACGCCGCCATAGCGATGCTCGAGCGCAATCGCAACTACGTCCCCTTCCATCGTGTGGTGGAGAGCGTCAACGCCGCCTATACCGGCGGGACAG
>Ga0306906_1000816_pt1 | contig 10792 bp, 14 predicted proteins | sample AntRauTorcE11897_FD_190405 | JGI IMG/M metagenome (GOLD analysis project Ga0306906, IMG submission 190405) | Saline lake microbial communities from Rauer Islands, Antarctica - Metagenome Torckler E11 #897 (v2) (version 2) | ecosystem: Environmental > Aquatic > Non-marine Saline and Alkaline >...
ACCAAGTAAACCGCCTACTACTAGGCAACGGTCATACAGCAGAAGCCGGGGTAGCTGTAAAGGGTGACGCCAAACCAGCAGCAACCAAACCAGCAGCAACCAAACCAGCAGCAAAACCAGCAGCAAAACCAGCAGCAACCAAACCAGCGGCTAAAGTTGAGAAAGAAACCCCGGCAACTGACGATGACGAGATGTCACTGGCTGACTTTAAAACAGCTGTCAAGAAAGCCAAAGCCGAACACGGTGAAGAGTTCTGTAAGCAAACCCTGGAAGCCAACGGCGCTAAAAAGAATGACCCGCTGGGTCGCATGGTTAGTGCTATTGACGCCGACGACTACGCTGACCTAGTTGCCGCCTTTGTAGCAGGGCCAACAGAGCAAGCCGAAGAAGCTGAAGAAGACGCCTTTGTAGAAGGGCCAACAGAGCAAGCCGAAGAAGCTGAAGAAGAGGACTTTGACGATGAAGAGGAAGACTCCAGCGAAGTAACAGCCGACGCAGTTAAGGTAGCGGCTAAAGCCTACGCCAAAGAAGTCGGCCGTGACGAAGCCAAAGAAATCATGAAAAGTAACGGCGCTGCAACTCTTACCAAGATTGCTGACTGTACTGCCAAACAACTCCAGGCTATGTTCAAAGCCTTTACAGCGTAATAACCTCCAGTTCCTGCTCTGGGTTAACAAAAGCAGGGTTATTAGGAAAGCAATATGTTTCCTTAATAATGGGTCTTTAGCTCAGCTGGTTAGAGCAGCGAACTCATAATTCGTTGGTCGTTGGTTCAAGTCCAACAAGACCCACCATCTTCTAAAACAGGAAAAAGTGAAAAAAGGTGTTGCGCCTCTTCGTAAACCCTGTACACTGGTTCCAAGTTAAGCAAAACACTAAAACAGGAAAATAGTTATGTCAGACCCACCATCTTCTAAAACAGGAAAAAGTGAAAAAAGGTGTTGCGCCTCTTCGTAAACCCTGTACACTGGTTCCAAGTTAAGCAAAACACTAAAACAGGAAAATAGTTATGTCAGACCCACCATCTTCTAAAACAGGAAAAAGTGAAAAAAGGTGTTGCGCCTCTTCGTAAACCCTGTACACTGGTTCCAAGTTAAGCAAAACACTAAAACAGGAAAATAGTTATGTCAGACTCACGTATTATCCGCAAAATGAAATCCTTAATGGCTATGGCTAACGATAAGTCTAGCGAGAACGAGGCAACCACTGCTCTCCGCCAGCTACATACCATGTTAGCCAAGCACAACATATCTGTAGAGCAGCTTGACGAGCCTGAGGAAGAGCAGGTTGACGAGTATTGCGAAGAGTTTAGAGCGCCCCCCTGGAAGCGTCAGGTGGCTAGGGCAATAGCAAGGCTTTACTTCTGCGAAATGTATCATGCTAGTCTTGGCAAAGGTAAAGCGAATATCTTCTTTGTTGGTACTGAGTCCAACCGCACTTTTGCAATGTGGGTTTTCAAAATGGTAACTACTTCCATTGAGAGAGATGCCCGTAAAGAGTCCCGCGAAATATACGGTAAGGAAAACTCCTCCTTCGTTAATAGCTTTTGGACTGGTGCCATGAAGCGTATTATATCCCGCTGTAGAGAACTGGCTAATCAGGCCAAAGATGGTGACCTACAAGACGACGAGGGTAACACCTTACCCGCAATGGTGGACCTGTATACAAAACACTTGAGAGAGGTAGAGGGATGGCTCAGAGCCAATAAAAACCTGGAACAAGGTAGCGCCCGAACTCAGGTTAAAAACCAAGCCGGGTACAGCCGGGGTACAGCAGCCGGGGACCGGGTACAACTTAGCCGCGCTATACAAAGCCAGTCTTCAACCAAACTGATAGGCTGATAATTATGAAACCCCCTGTTATCTACAGGGACTTTGCAAAGCGTGAACATTGTATATGGTTACATAGCCAATACAATGCTCGCGCTTTGCATAAACAGTTCCCTGAGTATACCTTGGACACCTTTTACCGCATACGTAAAGGGGTTATGCCGAAGTATATGCCGAAACGTGTTTACCTTACTTTTAAAGCTTTTCTAGAGTATGCTGAGTTTAACCGCCAGCAAGCAAGCGCCTTGAGTAATATCAACCTGGAAATCAAATACAGTATAAGCAGGAAAACACTTTATGAATATGACAGAGCAAGACTGGGAAATTGTATTAGCAGAACATAGAGAGTCTTTTAATGTTATGGCCGATGCAGTAAAACCGCCAGCACCTACCAGCAAACCCAGAACAGAAGGTAATCAGGTTTTCCAATATATCCGTATTGAGAAAGCAACCGCTAAAGCTAAGTTCTTTGTCACCCATGAAACACTGACCGAACTCCATGGGTTCTGGTGTCCTAACGCGGCTATTGTTGCCAGCAAAGGTAGTACCGTTGAAATTCAAAACTGGTGTACAATAAAGACTATTAACTCTCTACATGAGCAAAGATGATGAATCACAACATTGAAGAAAAAACCCATGCCCGGTTAAGCCCGTCCGCAAGTAAGCGATGGCTCACTTGTCCGGGAAGTGTACGGCTTATAGAAAGCTTAGACTTACCTGAAACCTTTAACCGATACGCTGCAGAAGGGACAGTCGCCCACGAGATACATGAATTAGCTTTGCTGGCTAAAGGCGTAGCGGCTGACCATATTGGCAAGAAGATGACCGTAGACGGGTTTAAGTTTACCGTCAATGAGGAAATGTCTGATGCTGTACAGGTTAGTCTGGATTATGTACAGGAGCGTATAGACGAACATGAGGGATGGGGATACCGGGTAGAACTAAAGGTAGAAGTACGCGCCAGCCTTAAGCCACTGGGTATTCCAGGACTAGAAGGCGGAACCTCAGACGTTGTTTTGTTGGTATGGGACGGCGATACCCTTGTTGAAATTGAAGTTATAGATTATAAGCATGGACAAGGCGTAGCAGTAGAGCCAGAGCATAACACTCAGGCATTATGCTATGCGTTAGGTGTAGCCCTGGAGGAAAGTACCCACATGACCGACCAGACAAACGTCAGGGTCACTATTGCCCAACCAAGGGCCATACATACACGCGGACCAATCCGTACCTGGGAAATAACACCGGTAGATCTTGACTATTGGCAATTCAACGAATTGGTGCCGAAAGCTAACCGTACCCGCGACCCAGACGCTGAGCTTGTACCAAGTGACGACGGTTGCCGGTTTTGCCAAGCGGCTGGACAATGCCCTGCACTGTATAACAAGACCCAGGATATCGCCATTGCGGACTTTGCTGAGGATACCTTCCCTGACCCAAAGGTTATGTCCGCTGAGCAAAAACGTATTGTGCTAGATCATGCTGATATGTTGCGCTCCTTTGTTGTAGCAGTAGAGAACCAAGTTAAATTGGAAATGGATCATGGGTCTAAAGATTATGATGCTGGTTACAAGTTAGTATATAAAACAGTTCATAGGCGTTTAACAGAAGAAGCTAAAGACCCAGACTTTTCACCCTTATATGATTACCTTGAACAAGAGGAATTATATGAACAGAAATTACGTGCTTTAGGTGATATTGAGAAAGCTCTAAAGAAGCATATGAAACCGAAAGAAGTAAGCGAGTTGATGGAAACATTAACTGAGAAACCTGAACCGGGAATGGTTGTCGCCCCGTTAAAGGATAACCGAAAAACAGTGCAACCAACAATGATAACGGACTTTACAAGCTTAAACGACTAACGTATAGTTACCCTAGCTTTAACAGTTGTTAGAGCTAACCACCAACCCAGTTAAACAGGATTTATATCATGGCTAAAATGATTCTACAAAACGTCCGCTGTTCTTATGTTTTTGTAACAGAGCCGCGTAAGAAAGAGAACGGCGAGGACGGTAGTTTCAGCGTACAGGTATTGCTTCCAAAGAATGATCCTCAGGTTAAAAAGTTTGAAATGCTGGTTGACCAAGCCCTATCAGAAAAGCACGGCGAACAAGCCATTAAGAAAAAAGGCCGTTATAAGTTACCAATGCGTGACGGTGATACCGAGCGTGACGGTGAAGAATACGAAGGTATGTATTTTTTCAACTGCAACGGCGGCAAGCGCCCCGGCATTGTAAACCGCAATAATGAACCAGCAGACCAAGATGACCTGGAAGAGCTTTGTTACAGTGGCGCTTATTTCCACGTATCTGTTAACGTCTACGGCTTTGACGCTAAAGACGGCGGTAAGCCCGGCGTAGCCGTTGGTCTGAACAACCTTATGCTCCGCAAGAACGGTCCTCGTCTGGATGGTAGTGTTGCCGCTACAAGTGAGTTTGAAGACTACGCTGAAGGCGACGACGAGTTTGACGATTAGTATCCACTAACTAAAGGAGTTAAGGGGGGTTACGGTGAAAGCTGTAGCTCCCCTTTTTACTATGCTAGACAATAACGAGATGTGGGACTTTACCTTAAACATGGCGATAGCAGCCTAGCTAAACAGACGCCCTGACCGTCAGGTGAAGGATATGGCGAGACGCTACCGTAAAGCCACCAGCAACAGCACTAACCGCAAAACGCTGAAAACCATTGCCTCTAGTCCGAAACCCGCTACGGTAGTGGTTTTGGCGTACGAGGATTTAATTTCATAAAAGGTGAAAAAAGTGCTTGCTCCTCTTCTAAAGCTTATGTACTATTAGTTCATGGTCAAGGGGGCTTGCTCCCAACCACAACCCAAAACAGCTAAAACAGGAATATAGACATGAAACTCTACAACCAAGCCGAGCTCTCTACCCTTAAACTGTCTGACATTGCCGACCTGTACAACCGATACGCCAGCATTACCGGCGACAAGCCAGTAACCAAGTTCCGCGACAAGCCTACCGCCGTTAAGCGTACCCTGGAAATCCAAGCTATTGCCGCACCTTTTATGGATGTTGAGCCAGTAGCAGCGCCAGAGCCAGTAGCAGCGCCAGAGCCAGTAGCAGCGCCTGAGCCAGTAGCAGCCCTGAGCCAGTAGTTACCAAGCCAACCAAGACCCCTAAAAAACCAGCTAAAGCAAAAGCAGGTAACAGCAAGGGCAACAGCAAAACCGATATGACTTCTCTGCTTGAAATTGCTAAAGAGCGCAACAATAAAAAGGGGTCAATCGCAGAAGCCGTGTTTGCAGCGGTTAACCACTTCAGCAACCCTACTGTTCAGCAAGTGGTGGATCAAGTGGTAGCAACTTACAAGAAGCCCCGTTCAAACGTACCAATAACTCAGGGCTTCGTAGTTAGTACCATCCGCTACTTCGTTAAGGAAGGAAGCCTAAAGTTCTCCTAACTCTTTAACCCCTGCTACGGTAGGGGTTCTTTTTAAGGGTATTCTCATGGTAAATAAACAAGAGCTAAAGCAGGATTTGGAATTGTCTTGCTCCAAGGGTAAACTAAGCAAGACGCAAGCAAACCGGAAGTATATTGAAGAACTGACCGGTGAGGTTGAGCATATTTACCGGGGTGAATTACCTTACCCCAAACAATCAAGCCCTCTTGGAAAGGATGTCCTTGCCACTAATGGTCAAGTGATGTACCTTTATACGGTAGACTGGAATCGGAGATAACCATGAACTTTCTAATTGATCATGACACCAGATCAGTACAGTGTGTTTCTGATAACATTAGCGAGCTTGAGCAATACGTAACAGATAACTCGTTAGGTTTAGCAGTAGCTATTATATCAGAAGAAGATGACCTGCTTATGGAAATGTCGGTTAAAGAAATAACTGAGCTTTACCATAATAATTCAGAGCAGGCCCGTAAATTTACCAACGAGGAAGAAGCGGCGGAGTTTTGCTGGTCTTGCTTGCAAAGTAACCTGGACGGCTTTACCAAGTATACAAAAGCCCTCGGTAAACGGCTGTTAAAGGAAGCCGACAAACGGTCAAAGGACAAGGGTGATACAACGGTAGCCCCTGCTAAAAAAGCCCCGGCAAAACCGACCTCAGCTCCGGCAAAGTCAAAGCAACCGGGGGAAACTGGTGCCAAACGCAAAGCCAGTTACGCGGGCAAAACCTTTGCAGTAGGTGAGACCCCACCAATGAAAGGTAGGCATACCCGGTTGGTAGCTTTTGTAGAAGAAAACCTTGGCGAAGCTACAGCCGAAGAGCTAGAGGAGTTCCTTGTAAATGATGGAACCACACCTAACCCTCACATAAACTACGCCATTAAGAAAGGCTTTATTGAGGAGACTTGAGATGGACTTCAGTGACGTGACAATCTGTATACCTACAAAGGGTAGAGCTGACAAGCAAGTGACCTTAGACTTCCTGGGAGATAGGTTACGCGGGGTTTGTACTTTGCTGGTAGAAAATGAGGAGTTTGACGATTATAGCCTAACCGTTGACAATGTGAACATTATTGCCATGCCGCCAGAAGTAAAAGGCATCGGCAAGGTTAGACAATGGGCTGTAGATAATTGTCTAACCCCTTACTTATTCTTGCTAGACGACGATATGGTATTTTTCAAACGTATTGTTGGCACAGTAAAGCTGGAAAAGTGCGATCCTTATATGATGGAAGACTTGTTTGAGGAACTGGTTAATTGGATGTCACTGGATGATGTTCCAGTGGTTGGCGTTAGTGCCCGGCAAGGTAACAACCATAACCTTGAGAACTACCAAGAACATACCCGGCAAATGAACTTCCATGGTATTGATGTCCAGAGGTTTAAAACTTTGGGATTACGCTTTGATGGACAAGATGTAATGGAAGACTTCTACATGATTCTCAGTTTGCTAACACAAGGTATAGCGAACCGGGTTATGTACCAGTATTGTTGGAACCAAGTTGGCTCAGGTGCCGCTGGTGGTTGCAGTAGCTATCGCACCTGGGAAATGCAGAAAAGATGTGCTGAGGAATTAGCCGCTAGTTTCCCTGATTTTGTAACCGTAGTTGAGAAGACTACTAAAACCACTTGGAAAGAGTTCCCTACTCGTTTTGATGTAAGGGTGCAATGGAAAAAAGCTTACGAAAAAGGAATAGGGTACAAATTATGAAAATAATCATACCCACTAATAGAGATAAAGTGATATCCACAGAAAGTTTCTCTACAGAGTTGTTTTTAAATAGTGAAATAGTTTCCCATCATAATGATAAAGCTGATGGCAATATGGGCTTGCTCAGGCAGCTTTATATTGAAGATGATGAAGGTGATGAAGACGAACATATCGTCATGTTAGATGACGACTTAAAATTTGAAACATATTGTCACTTGTCTGATAAATATGTAAAATCTAATTCTTCAGATATAGACAGATTGTTTTTATGGATTAAATCTAAGTTAGAAGAAGGCTATGTCTACGTGGGGGTATCTAACAGGTTTATGGCAAACACCAAACCTAGCGAATATGAAGCTTCTGCTCCTTCTATGATATACGGTTTTAACAAATCGTTTTTAGAAGATAATCTTATACGTTTTGACGATATAGAACTTTGCGAAGACTGGCACGTAGCTCTTTCAGTTTACGAATGCGGTGGTAAGAATATATTTACTTCTGATTGGATAGTTACCGATGCCAGTTCTGGCAAAGGCGGGTTAGAACTATCTAGAAACAAGGGTAAAATTATCAAAGCTATGAATAAATTTAAAGAGTTACATGAAGATTTCGTAAGTATAAAAAGCAAGAGCAACGGCAAACAGCAGCGACATATAACAGATTTGGGAATGACAGTCCAATGGAAAAAAGCATATAAACACGGTCTCTCTTTATCTACCTAGTACAACCTAATAGCAACCATGACGTTATAGAATTAAAAAGGAGATTCTGTATTATGAGCTTAACTTCTAATCAGGAACAAATGGTCTATTGGATAACCGAACGTGATAACATACGCCAGCGTAAAGAGGCAGGCAAGCCCAAACCCTGGAGCACTAACCCGGTTATGCAATCCGTCTATTATTGCAACGTCAACAGAGAGGACGACCGCGTTACCCGGTGGATACGTAATAACTGGACTTACCCTACAGGGCTGGATGACTTTGGCGCTGAGGAGTCTACAGTAGCCTGCTATAGCTTTGCTATGGTTGTCGCCCGTATATTCAACCAACCTGATACCCTTGCTGACCTTATGCAGCCGATAGATTATGATAGCGATCTGAGTTTATGGCTGGAAAATGCGGAAAACGTGTTGGCTGAGCGTAAAGCAGCGGGTAAACGTATATGGAATGGAGCCTATATTATATCCACCAATGGTAAGGCAATGCCGAAAGCAGACTATTGTCTTTACTTATTGGAACAGCTTGAAAAGCGCAAAGACATCATTGATAATTGTACTACACTAGCTGAGGCACATAAGCGGCTGATGACAGTGGAAGGGGTAGCGAGTTTCCTAGCCGGTCAAGTAGTGGCTGATATTAAGAATACAAAAGGTCACCCATTAAATAAGGCTCCGGACTGGTTTAGTTTTAGCGCTCCAGGGCCGGGTAGTTTACGAGGCTTAGAATGGTTTTGGGAAGAGAAGATAACATCACGTAATTATCAAAAAGCTATTGACAGCGCCTATGAAGTAATTGAATATGAAGTACCGGAAAGTATTTTAGATATACTTTGTCATCAAAACTTTCAGAATTGCTTTTGTGAATACTCGAAATATATGAAGGTGAGCAATGGTACAGGTCGGTCCAAACGTAAATACAAAGGAGTTTAGAATATGTATGTAATAGAAGCCAACGATGTCAATGAAGCACTAGCCAAAGGATTGGTATTGATACAGAAAGAAGGTATAAAAGTTGAAAGCCGCAACGGGATGACGCTGGAGATGCCTGCACCCGTTGCTACCGTTTATAAACATCCTAGGCATAGAGTTCTTATGAGTCGCGTTAGAGATGCCAACCCGTTCTTCCATCTAATGGAAGCGCTTTGGATTATAGCTGGTCGCAGTGATGTTGAGTTTCTAGCTGAATTCAATAAGGGCATGGGGGATTATAGTGACGACGGTATAGAATTCAATGCGCCATACGGTTATCGGTTGCGTAAAGCGTTTGCTCAAGACCAGATTGATACAGTTATCAAAACGTTAACCCGCGACCCTAATAGCCGTCAGGCAGTATGCCAAATATGGGACACTGAAGATCTCGATAAAGATACAAAAGATAAAGCCTGCAATATGTCCATTGTATTCCGTATGCGTAACCAGCGGTTAGACATGACTGTATATAACCGTTCTAACGATATGGTATGGGGTGCATACGGTGCCAACGTGGTTCAGTTTAGTATGATCCAAGAATACGTTGCCGCCAGCTTAGGCGTTAACATGGGTACGTATACTCAGGTTAGTAACAGCTTCCATGTATACACTGAGGGAGCCGCTGGCGATGTTTATAACCGTACCAATACCGGGTTCCAAGGTAACTTTAACCCGTATGAATATTGTGAGTGTTTGGTTAGAATGTCCCATGCTGGTATGCGTTTCTTTAACCAAGATTTAAAGCAGTTTTTCAAACTGTATGATGATTTTGGTTTGGTTGAGGTTAATCAATGTAGTAACTGGCGATCAGCTTATTTTGAAGACTTAGTTATGCCGATGTTGTTGGTTTACTTGGTACATAAAACAGAAGGACCAGTCGAAGCCAGTAAGCACTTGAAGCTATTAGTTGCTGATGACTGGCGTATGGCTTGTGGAACATGGTTAGAAACTCGCGCTAACAAAGGATCCAAATAATGAATATTCGTAAGGTATTGCAGAGCGGTAATGTTGTTCGGTTCCATAGTAGTATCGGTATGGACAAGCAAAAGAACAGTGAGCATGAATGGGAAGTTGCTTTGATACTGCAATACATTTATCCGCAATGTTCCAAGGAATTATTGCTGGCAGCATTAACCCATGACGCGGCTGAGTATTATACAGGGGATATTCCATTCCCTACTAAACAAGCAAGCCCAGAACTGAAAAGTGTTTTGGATAAACTTGAGCGCCACTGGGAAGAGCAAAACGGCGTCCACTTTGACTTGTATCCAGAGGAAACTTACTTCCTTAAACTGGCAGATACTCTCAGCGGAATGTGGTACTGCATACAGCAAGTAAGGGAAGGTAAGATTAACGCCAAACGCCCTTTCCGTAAATGGCGCGAGGCACTGGTTAACGCGATTAACTACTGGGCTGACGAAGAACAAACCGCCAAAGCAGAAGAGATGTTAGAAGCGTTCAGCCGTGAAATGGAGGAACTGTAATGGATGTAAATGATATGCAAATAGGCGGAACCCATTACCGCAACAAGTATATCCACTGGGATTATGTATGCGATACTAATATGCCCTATCTACTAGGTAATGCCACCAAGTATGTCAGCCGCTGGCGTGACAAGAACGGCGTTGAAGACTTGCGCAAGTCTATGCACTATTTAGCAAAGGCAGAAGAACGCGGCGTATATATGCCGGTTAATAAGTGGTACGAGTTCCTAACAGTCAATACAACCCAAATACGTATTGACCAATTTACTCTCTACTTCTGCTGTCAGTTACCGCCAGAAGAAAGGCGTATTATTAATTTTATTGTTGAAGGTCATTATGACTCAGCAAGAATGTCAATAGAGGAACTTATCAACGAAGAAGAGTGTGGCCCCGGTCCAGGTTATGTCAACCAAGACCCCGATTACATTAGAGGATAATATTATGTCACTCGTTTCTTATACCGATTTGTTATACCTTGTTAGTACAGGGGTTATAGATGCAAAGCCAGAACATATAAACGGCGCTAGTCATGAACCATAATACTCTAGTTACGTTAGATATAGAATGCGTAACAAACTACTTATTGGTTATGTTTAGGAAGGTATCAACAGGGGATGTTCTTTACTTTGAAAAGTTCAATGACTCTGAACTTAAT
>Ga0306906_1000821_pt1 | contig 10761 bp, 14 predicted proteins | sample AntRauTorcE11897_FD_190405 | JGI IMG/M metagenome (GOLD analysis project Ga0306906, IMG submission 190405) | Saline lake microbial communities from Rauer Islands, Antarctica - Metagenome Torckler E11 #897 (v2) (version 2) | ecosystem: Environmental > Aquatic > Non-marine Saline and Alkaline >...
AACGGCCTCCGCTGTAAATGTCCATGCTAACTCCAAGCCACGGCTGACTGCCGATCTTTTCGACAAGCGCGCTGTGCAGCGCGGCAAGCTGGTCAGGTATGTCGTTCGTGTTCATGTCTGTCTCCTTTGTGGTAGTGTTAGGAACGTGCCGTTTGAATGGCATTAAAGGCACTAATGATTGCCATGCTTTCACGATGTTTGTGGTGCTCAGGGTCGCCCCAATGGGCTTTCGCCTCGTCAGGCGTAAAGTCGCGGCACCCAGCGACAATCGATCCGTCCGATTGCAAGGTGAACATGTAACCATCTGATCGGGTTATGCTTGTAGGCGTAGACGTGTACATCCCGCGCTTGACCCGCGCATCTGGTCCAATGTACGCGCTATCATGTACGTCAGCCGTATCAGCCACCCACCCGCCGCCTTTGGTGTGAATGTGAGAAGGAACGGGGCCGTTGCCGTCTCGGAAATCGTGAGTTTGCTCTTTCATCTGTCTATCTCCTTCTCTTGGTCGTCGCGCAGCCGCTCGATGATTTCGCGCAGGCGTCGTGTTGGGTGTGTCATGTGTTGTTCCTCCTGGGTGTTACATCCACTCTCGTGCTGCCTCGCCGATGAGTGTCGCTGACATGTTCTCCTTGCGAACGAGTGCCTGTCTCAGTCGCTCGTCAACTGTCCCCTCGGCCACGAGGTCAGTGTAGGTGACGTGTCGAAGCTGCCCGGAGCGGTGACTCCTGTCCTCGGACTGCAGTCTCTCCTCGAGGTTGTATGTGTTCGCATAGTAGATGTGCTGTGTGGCGTTGACCCACGTGTTACCTCGTGCCCCTGCCGCCTGTGTTGAGAGCATGAATCGGCAGTTCTCGAAGTGCACGAATCTGTTCGCATCTTCGTCACGTGTGCTCGCGTTGCCTCCGTAGAACATGGCCACAGACTGCTCTCCGAAGTTCTCCTTCAGTAGGTTGGCAAGGCGGGGGATTATGGGTGTGTGCTGTCCCACCCAGATCACGATGTCCTCGTTCGTCTGCTCTGCTATCTCCATGACCGCGTTCACGCGATTGGAGTCCAGGTGCACAAGGTCTCCGTTGTCGTCGCGGAAGTACCCACATACAATCTGCTGCAGGCGGATGAGTGTAGTGATTGCTGCCTGTGAGCTCGAGAAACTCCCCCCGGCTACTGCGAGAGCCTCGTCGCGCATCTGGGAGTACACTCTCTGCTGCTCCGCCGTGAGCTCCACGCTCCTCTGTGTGTAGATCTTGTCGGGGAGGTCCAGGCACTCGTCCTTGCGCACCCTGTAGGAGTTTGCTGAGACTATTTCTCTGAGCTCGTCGAGGTTCCTGTACCCAACCTCGACCTGCACACTGCGACCACCGAAGTTCTTCTTCTGGAGTACCGCATACCTCGCGCGGAAACCGAAGAACGACCTCTGTCTGGTGCACCCCGGCACAATGAACTCGAGCTGACTGTACAGGTCCATTGGACTGTTCGGTGACGGTGACCCTGTGGCAATTCTTCTGTATGTGGCGAGGCGACCAACAGAGAGAAGGTTCTTGGTTCTCTTAGAGGATGCGTTCTTGATGGTCTGGCTCTCGTCTACTGCCAGGTACACCCGGAAGTTCTCGAGTATGGTGCGCAGGAAGTCTCGTGCCTTGCTCCCTGAGCTCAGCGACTCAATGTTGATGACGACAACGGCGAGTCCCTCGAATTTCCCCTGAACAACTTTCTCCATCTTGTCCCTCTGAGCACGGTTCGGGGAGGAGGTCCACATTGTGACCTCGCTCGGAACACCCAGGTGTGTCTCCACTTCTCTCCTCCACGTGGACATGACTGTCTTCGGACACAGGACAACAAGAACGTCGACCATCTGGTCGGTGTGCAGCTCTCCTGCCTCGTCAATGAGTACCTTGGTCTTTCCTGTCCCCATCTCCATGAGGTACGCGAACCCGTCTCTCCTGCCAGCTCGCTCCAGCGCAGTGGTCTGGTGGAAGAAGGGTTGTGTCTTGGGTGTGTACATGCCAGCTCCAGTTTCAGCCTCGACCCCTACTATACCGCGTGAGGGTCTGAAGAGCTATACCCCCCCGTTCCACACTACAAAGTAATAACCAATAAGAAACCAATAAGTAAATTCCCCAACCCGCAGAGGGAGTTAGAGGTGAATTATTGGTTTATTACTTTTACCTCGTGTACGCGCGCGTACGCGCGCGCCGACGCGCGCGTAAAAACCGATAATCCGATAATTTGGGGGGTTTATCCCCGCGGGCTCACAAGCTAGAGTAGGGTTCTGCGACCCACTCGGAGGACACCACTTATGAGCGACGACATACTTACCCAGATGTCAGACGACATTGGGCACATACCAACGGACTCTGACAACGCCCGAATGCGAGAGGCATGCAGGAGTCTCGTCGAGAAGAAGGCAGAGGCCGCGCGCCTCGAGAAGCAGGCCAAGGAACTGAAGACCGAGGCCTGGGAACTGGAGACCAAGACCATCCCGGACCTCTCCGAGGAGCTCGGGATTGACAAGATCGGTCTTGCTGACTATGGGGTTGATGTTGTTGTCGCCCCCTACTACAAAGCAAACATCAGTGCGGACTGGGATGAGGCCACGAGAGACGCTGCGTTCAGGCATCTCGATGAACTTGGTGTTGGGGACATAATCCGCACGCGGGTGGAGTACAGTCTCGGCAAGGACAGCATTGAGGAGGCCACCAAGATCGCCGAGATCGTTGAGAGTGCTGCGAGGCAGCTCGGCCTCGGCGAGATACCCCAGCCTACCGTTGGGAAGGCAGTCCCCTGGAACACACTGACGTCCACCGTTCGCGACCTGACGGAGAAGGGTGTTGCAATTGACCTCGCGCGTGTCGGGGCAACAGTTGGCCAGATGGCCAAAATCAGAGAGAGGAAAGACTAACATGGCAACGAAGAAGAACGAAGTGGCGACACCACAGAATGCTCAGCTGCCTGCGGAGCTCATGGACGAGATCACCGCTGAGCAGGGCATGGGCTACTCGGAGAAGTCCGAGGACTCAATGGTTCCGATCCTGGCCATTCTGCAGGACAACTCGGCAGAGGTCAAGAAGCGACACTCCAAGCACATCGAGGGGGCCGAGGCCGGCGACATGATAATCCGTTCCATCGGCCGAGTCATCAAGATGGCGCAGAACGATCCACCCATCGAGGTCCAGCCGTGCGGATTCGACCACATGTGGGTCGAGTGGGAGGGCGAGCCTGGAGAGGGAGCACCCATCAACCAGTATCCCTTCGACAGCCGCCCGGCCGACGCGATCGAGCGCGAGAACTCCGAGGGCAAGATGGAGTGGCGCATGCCGGCTGGCACCCGTCTGGTTGACACGCGCTATCACTACGTCAATTTCCTCGAGGACGACGGCAGTGTCATGCCTCTGGTGGTCCCGTTCGGCGGCAGCAACCACACCGTCTCGCGCCAGTGGACAGCGCAGATGAAGCAGTTCCAGGTTCCTGGTCGACCGGGGGTCAAGGCGAAGTCCTTCATGCGCACCTATGGTCTGCGCACCAACTTCAACCAGCGCGGGGAGCAGTCCTGGTTCAAGTACGGGGTCTCTGACCTTGGGTGGGTGCGTGACCCGAACATCCTGCAGGAGGGCCTGCAGCTGTTCCGCGCGGTCAACAACCACGAGCTGACTCCGGAGACGACAGTCCCCGAGGAGGGCGCGCAAGAGCAGGACGACTCCATACCCATCTGACCAGTTCCCGACCGGGAGTGAGAGGAGCGGTGAGTCCGGTAACAGAGCGTCAACACGCCGCACCATAGGCAGTGGACCACCGCGCTCTCACGATTTTAATCGTGGAGTCAGATATTGGACAACATAGACAGAATGATGCGGCTCTTCGCTGGCTACAGGGGAGCCCACGGAACACACGGCTCACCCACCAGCTCGAGAGGAGCCAAGAAAGAGATCAAGAAGACGGCTGCGACTGTCAGGGAGCCAGTTACGCGCGAGACCTGGGAGGGACACCTGTCTGGGAGGAGGCCCGTCGGCATCATTCCCATCAACGAGGATAACTGCTGCTACTGGGGGTGCATCGACGTCGACAGGTACGACATGGATCTTGCGGAGGTGGTGAAGAAGCTCAAGAACCATCCTCTCGTTGCCTGCAGGACAAAGTCGGGTGGTGTTCACGCGTTCCTGTTCCTCTCCTCCCCCGCCCCTGCTGAGGACGTCAGGACTGTTCTGCAGTCACTAGCTGCCTCGCTCGGGTGGGGTGACTGTGAGATATTCCCGAAGCAGACACAGATACTCAAGGAGAGAGGCGACCTTGGCAACTGGCTGAACATGCCGTATCTCGATGGCGACAAGACTGAGCGATACTGCATCAGAGAGAACGGTCTTGCCATGTCGGTCACTGAGTTTCTCAAGTACGCAGAGAATTCAAGACTGCCGTCTCTGGACGGCATAGACATTGACGTCACCGAGGAGCTGTCTGACGGACCACCCTGCCTGCAGCACCTGACTAAGACTGGGTTCCCTGACGGTACGCGCAACAACGGACTGTTCGCCCTAGGCATCTACACTAAGAAGAAGTACGGTGACACTTGGCGCGAGCACCTTGAGTCCATGAACCAGAAGTACATGATGCCTCCACTGACATCTGACGAGGTGGTGTTGGTACAGAAGAGTCTGGAGAAGAAGGACTACAACTACAGCTGCCGGGACAAGCCGCTCTGTGACTTCTGCGAGTCTGCCGTGTGCAAGACGAGGAAGTTCGGAGTCGGCACCAGTGGACTCTATCCGGAGATATCTGGCCTCTCGAAGCTGGAGTCAGACCCGCCCATCTGGTTCCTGGATATAGAGGGACACCGTGTCGAGCTTGGGACCAAGGAGCTGCAGGAGTACCGACTGTTCCAGAAGGCGTGCATGGAGCAGATCACGGTGTTCTACATGCCAATGAGGGCTGACACGTGGGCGTCGATGATTGGGTCGTCGATGGAGCACGCTGTGATAATAGAGGCACCGAGAGAGATGAGTATCCAGGGTCACTTCCTGGAGCAGCTTGAGTCCTTCTGCCGGGACAGGCACAGAGGGCAGCGGTGGCAGGACGTGCACGATGGGAGGCCCTTCCTGGAAGAAGAGACTAACTTGCACTGGTTCCGCCTGCGGGACTTCAGCTCTCACCTCGAGCGGGAGGGGTTCCGAGAGTGGGGTAGGAACAAGATCGGCAAGGAGGTCAAGTCGCTCGGCGGACAGGGCGGCAAGAACATAGAGAGCAGGTACGTGAATCTGTTCTACGTCTCCGACGATGTCTTCGATCAGGAGGCACCGAACACAGTACCAGAGCCACCGAGGGAGCCGATATGAGAGAGATTATCCTCGGACCGCCTGGCACGGGCAAGACGACGAGGCTTCTGGGACTCGTAGAGCAGGAGCTGGAGTCGGGCACACACCCCGACCGGATAGCCTACGTGAGTTTTACCCGGCAGGCCGCCCAGGAGGCCGTGCAGCGAGCCTGCACTAAGTTCAACCTGTCGGCTCGGGACCTTCCCTACTTTCGCACGCTGCACAGTCTCTGCTTCCACACTCTCGGCATGACCCGATCCGACGTGATGGAGGGTCCACGTGTGCGAGAGTTCTCTGACTGGATCGGTCTCAAGATGTCGGAGAACCGATCCATGGACGACAGCACCATGTTCGGCTTCACCACTGGAGACCGAGCCATGTTCATGGAGAACCTCTCTCGTGTGACGATGACTCCTCTTCGTCAGCTCTACGACCAGAACCCTGATGGTCTCCCGTGGAGAATGGTGGAGAAGGTGCAGAGGGGACTGGTGGAGTTCAAGAAGGCACAGCACGTTCTGGACTTCACGGACATGCTGCAGCAGTTCGTGGACGGAGGATGGTCTCCGCCGCTGGACGTCGTGTTCGTTGACGAGGCTCAGGACCTCTCTGCGCTGCAGTGGGAGGTAGTGGGCCAGATCGCCAGAGGCGCGAGGCGTGTGGTGGTCGCGGGAGACGACGATCAGGCGATATATCGGTGGGCTGGTGCTGCAGTGGAGAAATTCCTGTCACTTGAGGGAAGTGTGGAGGTTCTTGGTCAGTCGTGGCGAGTCACTCCGGAGGTCCAGACACTGGCGCAGGAGATTGTCGGTCGTGTTCGTGACCGACGACCCAAGAAGTGGGCACCTGCACAGCACGAGGGGAGTCTCCAGCGTGCCGGAGAGCTGATGACTGTTGACCTGTCGGGTGACGATGTTCTTGTGCTGGGTAGAAACGTGTTCGCACTCAGGCAGGCAGCAGCACAGATTCGCCGCGAGGGTCTTCTGTACTCGCTCAGAGGGAGTCCGTCTGTCCCCCCGACCCTTGCAGCTGCCATTCGGGCGTGGGAGTCTCTCCGAAGAGGGAGGCAGGTCTCCGCCGAGGACTGCAGGAAGATCTACCAACTCATGTCATCTGGGGAGGGGTTCAGGCGCGGCTACAAGCAGCTGCCAGGAGTGGGGGACGAGGAGATGCTCTCACTGGACTGGTTACGAGAGAACGGGGGTCTGCTGACGTCTGAGCCCTGGTACCTTGCACTCGACAGAGCACCGAAGGACGACATCGGGTACATCAGGACAGCACTCATGAACGGGGAGGACCTCAGTAAGCCCAGGATACGACTCTCCACGATACACGGCTCAAAGGGTGGAGAGGCTGACCACGTGGTTCTGCTGCCGGACATGGCGCGTCGCACGTACAACGAGATGCTGGACAGGCCGGAAGATGAGGCAAGAGTGTGGTATGTTGGGGTTACTCGGTCCAAGAGAAAACTGACGGTGACTAAGGCTCGAGACAAACTGCACTACGAAATTTAGACTTTACACCCTAGGAATCTTCCTCCATAGTGGTGGAGTGGAGAGATTCTCCCACTGAAACCCAACAAGGAGTGACGACATGGAACAGAAGACAGCAGAGAAGCCGAAGGAACCCGCAGTGGACCGCCGGAAGTTCCCCGGCGTGTCGAAGATCACGCTGCTCGCGGATCTTGAGGGGACCCCCTACGGGACGAAGAACAACCCGAAGCGTGAGGGTACGGAGTCGAACAAGCGGTTCGCCATCTACGCCAACGGCATGACGGTCGACGAGTACATCGCCAAGGGCGGGCGCTACGCCGACATCATCTATGACGTCGGGAAGAAGTTCATCTCGGTGAAGTGACACTCGACGACTGACTACTGTGACCGAGGCCTCAGCTCCGTGCTGGGGTCTCTTCAGTCTGGAGGACAGAGAATGACGTTCTACCACGATAAGAAAGAAGATGCAATTGCTGCCGGGGGGGATCTTCTCGGGTCCGACTGGGAGGTCAGAGCAGAGCTTGAGCCGTACAATGGTTGGGTCATAGTTGGCAGTCCTCTCAGTGTCGGTGCACTCATGAGTGTCATTGACATCCTGCCTGCTCTGCTGGAGAGTGCTGAGCTCGACCTCTCCTCGACTCCTCGACTCCGGACCCGGCCCGCCACTCACAGAGAACCACCCAAGGTGGCACCCAAGATCTCCTCCCCCCGCTCCTCCAGTCGCGTCTCCGGAGACGAAGTCGTCACTGTCCTCACGGAGAAGAACCCGAAGAGAGCAGGATCGAAGTCTGCTGAGCGATACGAGCACTACGAGACAGGCATCACTGTTGACGAGTTCGTTCGCAGGGGCGGCACTGTGGCCGATGTTCTGCACGACCAGGGTAAGAATTTCATTAAGTTAGGCTTTTCTGAGAGCGCCTCCTAGGTTAGAGTTGTCACATGGAAAACTTCTTCAGGTTTGCGCGCGAGCGCCACAGTATCTATCTTCGTCGAGCGGCAGGCGATACGCGCCCCTGGACGGACGATCCGATCCTGCACGAGTTCCGGTTCACGAACGTCTATCGTGAGCTGGACGCAACGACAGTCTGGTTCCGGGAGAACATTCGCGACTCGATGGCGCACACGCCTGAGGTGATGCTGGCCACGGTTCTGTTTCGGTGGTTCAACCGCATTCGCACCGGAGAGGCGATCTTCGGGCAGACCACTTCGGACAGTCGTGGGGCGATCCGGACGCCGTGGGAGCATCTGCTGGCGCACGAGAAGACCGACCGAGTCATTGGACTGCACGAGATCGACCACTCTGTGCGCAGGTACTGCGAGGGCGGACCCTACACGACCGGAGCCTACATCATCAAGACTCCGGACGGGATGGACAAGGTCCGGGGTGTTCTCTGGTGCGTCTCCGAGTTCATGGGACAGGAGCATGCGGGGACGACCGGAGTGCTCCAACACCTGAGCCCGTTCAACTGGAGATGGATCGCGGAGACTCTACTTGCCGACCCAGGCAATACTGAGCTGGAGTCGGTCTGGTCGTGGTTCCGGCAGTTCCCGTTCCTGGGGGACTTCATGGCGTACGAGCTGGTGACGGACCTGCGCCACACGGCCCTACTGAGCCGCGCACCGGACATCATGACGTGGGCCAACCCTGGACCCGGCGCGATGCGAGGACTCAACCGCATACACGACAGGCCGGTGAAGTACAGCCAGCCGAAGCATGTGTTTGTGTGCGAGATGCGAGCGCTGCTGGGTGAGGCGAAGAAGTCGTCCCTCTGGCCTGCCAACCCGTCAGGACAGGAGGTGGAGATGCGAGACATAGAGCACACACTCTGCGAGTTCGACAAGTACGAGAGAGTTCGGCTCGGAGAGGGAAGACCGAGAGGGAAGTACCGTTGAGGGAACCAAATCGCATTGTAGCCTACAGCCGAGAGCGGGGGGAATATCTCATCTACTCCTGTGTTGGCGGAACTCCGGACAGAGTCTGGGCCTGGAGTGGGAACCCCAGACAGGCAGCGAACATGGTGAGAGAGTTCCCCTCCGCGGAGGAGTTCCAGCTCTTCTGGGACGGAGAGGAGAAGATCGGAGGGAGACCACTAGATGTCACGTGAGGACTGGGAAGTGTTCGACCTGATGCGCGAGGAGCGTCGCGTCAGGAAGGAGGAGCGTCTGTCCGAGGCCGAGAGCGAGCTCATGCGGCTGGCTGAGGTGGCCCGTCTCGGGGGCCTGAGCCTGTCCTGCCCAGCCGAGCGGCACTGGCAGCTGCGCGACGGCACTGGGGAATTGCTGGCCGACTACTGGCCCTCGACCCAGAAGATGCGGTATCCGGGGAAGAACTCCACGCTCAGAGGTGTTCGCCTGTCGGACTTCGAGATGAAGATGAGGGCGCTGTGCGCCCAGTGGTAGTGGAGTGAAACATGAACGACACACCTGACTCTAGACCCGTTCTGGTCGGCATGAACAATCCCAACTCCCCCCGCCCCGACACGGCACTGCTGCCGTATCCCAAGAACTCGGCGGGCTGGCGACTGTGGAAGATAGTGAGTAATGTGTGCGGTATCTCTCGCGCTGAGTGGTGCCGCTCGACGGAGCGTGTCAACCTCGTGGACGACACTGAGTGGGACCCCCGGCGGGCGCGGGCGCGCGGAGAGGAGCTGTGGAGGAGCTGGAGGGGTCGTCGAGTCGTTGTCCTAGGCGACGCTACCCTACGCGCCCTAGGGTTGCCGAAGACCCCTGTGCTCCTGTGGAGCGTCTCGAACGGCGTCACGTGGTGCTGGGCACCGCACCCCTCCGGCCTGTGCCGGAGCTACAACGACCCACTGGCACGCTGGGTGCTGGGGGCAAGAATGGAGGAGCTGCTGCATGGACCACCGAACCGAGGATTCTGTCATTGGCTGCGCAGTACAGTCGAGAAACTGGAGGAGAGCGAAGATGGCTGAGTGGAGCGGGTGGATGACTGAGACCCAGCCAGAGGTCGGAATGTACGTTCAGGTGAGGGCGCGGCACAGGGTCACCATGGAGTTCTGCACGCAGGAGGGCAGACTGGCGGGGGAATTTGGCACTGTCATGTGGTTCGAGGGAGAGCTCCCAAGCATCGCGTGCGACTGGACGGTTGTCAGGTGGCGCCTGCGCATCGAGCCGGACACGAAAACAGTTTGCCACCGGGACGCTCTCGAGGTAGTATAGGGTTATGCAGACCTTCTTACCGTACCCAAACTTCGCTGCCTCTGCCATGTGTCTGGACTGGCGCCGACTCGGCAAGCAGCGCGTCGAGGCGCAGCAGATACTGAACTCGCTGCAGTCCGGAGGTGGGTGGGCGAACCACCCTGCCACCAAGATGTGGTCGGGGCACACTGAGGCGCTTGAGTTGTACCGCGACGTGTGCATCAGAGAGTGGGTGCGGCGGGGCTACAACAACACCATGACCATGACGTTCTTTGGCGACGAGCCATCGCCAGAGATCACCAGCATCGAGATGCCGGTCTGGCTCGGAGACGAGAGAGTGCACAGCAGCCACCGAGCCAACCTAATTCGCAAGGACGCACAACACTACAACCAGTTCGGCTGGACCGAGGAGCCACAGGAGGGATACCACTGGCCATGAGAGTATACATACCATCAACCCACAGAGCAGACATGCTGGACCGAGGTCCGCTCGTCGACATGAACCCCGGAGCGATGAGGGAGTTCAGCATCACCTACGTTGTCCCGGTCGGACAGGCAGAGGAGTACACCGAGAGACTGCGGGAGCAGCACGATGACGCAGTAGCAGTCATGTCGTGCCCCGCACACGGCATCGCCGAGACCAGGTTCTGGATAGGACAGCACGCGGCGTCGGCGGGGGTGAACAAGTTCCTGATGCTGGACGACGACATTCGCTTCCTTGTGCGCAAGCAGGAGGACGACTGGCGACTCAGGGGTACGACACCTCTGGAGGTCGAGGAACTCCTCTGGGAGGTGGACAACTGGCTGA
>Ga0306906_1000829_pt1 | contig 10717 bp, 10 predicted proteins | sample AntRauTorcE11897_FD_190405 | JGI IMG/M metagenome (GOLD analysis project Ga0306906, IMG submission 190405) | Saline lake microbial communities from Rauer Islands, Antarctica - Metagenome Torckler E11 #897 (v2) (version 2) | ecosystem: Environmental > Aquatic > Non-marine Saline and Alkaline >...
CGTATTGTATTTGTTTAGTCTTCAAATTAAATAGTTCTCATCAATTAAAACTTTGGTACTGTACTGCTGAATCTTCCGAACAACTTATCCGGCGGCCGAGTTTATGTTTGAGCAATTTTTTAAACGCCTGCACTTTCTTTTGCGGAATATTTAGCTCTAATCGCACCATTTGGGATGCATGTTCTTCCGGGCGGTAAATAAAAATATACGCGGTAGTGTGATCTAATTCTTGTGCAAAAAAATCGTTGATTTGATGCCAGGGTACCGTTTGGGCCGGGTCATTTACATTTTTCACAATTCCATGATCGGTAACATATCGTTTTGAAGAAAAATAACTCGACACGAACCAGGATACCGATATAAATAAATATAACCCTGCTGCAGAAATCGACCACAACGAGCCATTAAACCACATTATCGCCGAAAGAAGAATACTGATTCCCAAAAACAATGTGGAAAAAAGCGGAAACCCTTTTAGGGTGCCGGCCCGCCAGCTCATCCGTTTATTGCGAAGCCTGAATACCTGCACTGTTGTTGTAAATGCCAAGCCGCCAATAGTCACCGAAGCAACCAATAACAAAATGGCTAAATAAATATTTAATCCGGGCATGTGAACTTATTTTTTTTTACAAAAACTAATCACTGCATAATAGTTGCAGAACGTTTTTTTACTAACGTATATAAACTGCTTTCCATTATCTTCTAATTTAATTTATTCTTAATCTCTACCCACTCCAAATATCATAAATCTACCTTAATGTAGAAAATTTATTTCACTGTTAATACATTGAAAATGATACAAAAAAGGGCGTTTTTATCTTAGGGTCTCTTCGGACATATACACTATCGTTTATCTAATTTTATTATCAGAAAAACCCTTCATGCGGCACTTTAGTATCTATGCCAGTATTATAACAATTTTAATTTTATCTGTTTCTTGTACAAATAATTCTGAGTCCGGCTGGAGCAACATGGTCCCTTCCGAGACTTCATTTATTATCATCCCACCGCAAGATGCTACTGTTCAATCAATTTTAACATCCTCCTACATTCCACTGCTCGAAGATGTTAGCTCCGCTGCCATACAACCTATTGTAGAAGTGGATTCACTATCTTCTGAGCCTCTTTCCGTTAAAAGCTTGTTACTTTATCCCGGCCCTGATCAAAAACTTCAGCCAGTTTGGATTGTCAATAACTCGGGTGATTTAGACCGACTTTTAGAAGACACCTATGCCCGCCGCTTTACCCCTAACAGGTATAATTTTGAAGGCCGGTCGATTCTGAATGTGCAAATTAACAACCGATCTGTTTTTGCTGCTCCACTGGATGATTGGGTTGCAGTATCTGAATCGAGTTTAGCACTCGAAAATATTATCCGCACGCAAAAAGGCTTGAAACCGGGTATTAACTTTGATGATGTTGACATGGGGGCCGGCTCTTTAATTATCAATACGCCCGCATTAGATCGATGGGTGGCCCAGCTCAGCAAGGTTAGGTATCACCCCAAAACTAAAGATTTATTCCGGGGCACCGCTCCAACGGTTCTCAAATTGAGTGAAGCAGAATCAGAACGTGAAGGGCGCTATCAGCTTAGTGGCTCTATATCGCTAACTGAGGATGCAAAAAGTGTACTTGTGGCCTCCATTTCTCAAAAAAATCAGGCTATTTCACTTGATGAATATATTTCGTCGAATGCAGCCGGTTGGGGCATTTTCTATGATACGCCTGCTGATAAGCTCTCTAAAACTTTGCCGGACACTTCCGCTGTGGATGATTTTTTAATGACAAATCCGGCGGAATATGATGCCATTGCAAACACGCTGAAAAGTGAATTTGCCATGGTGATGTACACTGAGTCCGGCTTCCTTTCAACCGGCGAACATCTATTCATAAGAAAATTGAGTAATTCTGAAAGGCTGAATAAAAAACTGGAGCAGTTGCGCAATCGAGGATTTATAAAAAAAATCGATGGCCTTTATTTTGTGCAAAGCTTTGGGTTGGCCCGGCTCTTAGGTTCACCCTTGTGCAATTTTAAAGATTTTTATCTTGATATTACCGATGATGCGGTTGTAGTTTCAAAACGAAAAGGATTGGCCGAACGCATTGAAACAGATCGCAATCGGCGGCGCATCATCACCTATAAACCGTTTTATAAAGAAGCCAAAAAAAGATTTCCTGATCAACTGAGCAGTGTTTTCGTTTCCGGTCCCGAATTTACCTCATTTCTTACCCCCTATCTTTCGGCCAATAATTATGTGGATGCACTCACATCATCCTTTAATTATATGACCGTTACCACCCGGCTGGAAGATGATGGAAGCCGAATATCCCTGAATATATCAACGTTTAATGCTGACGATAATAATGTGCCATTTCGGTCGAAATGGATATACAACACCAACGGCAGCGAGCTTTCCGGTAAGCCTGTCACAGGTAATGTGGGGGGCAGTTATAATAATGAGGTCATCTTTGCCACTCAAGCAGGTATAGTAAATGTAATTGCCGCTGATGGAACCCTGGTGCAGCAATACCGAACCGGCTCCGACCGGCCCATAGGGTCGCCGGTAGCATATGACTGGTACGGAACCGGAGAAAAAATTGTGCTCATTGCAGCCGGAAATAAAATATACGGATGGGATAGAAATGGAGATATTTTACCCAAATTTCCGTTTGTGTTGGATGAAGATATCACCACGCCCCTTACCGTCACTGATCTTGATAATGATCGTCTGCCTGAAGCGGTGGTTGCCACGGCCGACCGTAAATTGCATGTGCTCAACGGCAGAGGCAATGATGTAACGGGCTGGCCGGTAACCACTAATGCCCCCATTCGCTCAGCCCCCCTCGTCGATTATTATCAAGGACAAGCTTCCATAATTGCATTTTCGGGGAATGCCGTGCATGCCTGGAACACGACCGGTACTCCTATTTCTGAATTTCCGATGTTCACGGATGCCACTTTAAAAGGATCGCCTGTATTGTTTAATGAAAATATTTTAGGCAACGCCGTGGATGGAAATTTGTACGTCATCGGCCAAGAGCAACTTTTCCCGGACTCTTTAAATGTTTCAAATTCATTAAAAAGAGAGGCTCTTTATGTCTCAAACAGTTCGCTTACCGGGAGCCCATTTGTCAGTAGTAATAATATATTAACCACCGACCGCAATGGGTCGGTATTTCTGTTGAATGCAAAAGGCACCCTGGAACTGACCAAAAGCATGGGGCAGGCCAGCGCTCAAAATTGGTCATCGGTTATTACTGATATTAATAATGACGGCCGCAACGATATGGTGTCACTGGCCGGTTACGGACGGCTGTATGCCTGGACCATAGAAACCGGCGAACGCATATTTGACCTGCCCAAAGCAAGTATGAGTCACGTTTCCATCGCTGATCTGGATAATGACGGGCTTAAAGAATTGATCGCCAAAACCGATGAGGGCGTACAAAGCTGGACGATATACGGGGAAAGATAAAAAGGAAACGGGAGTAGGGAAGACGGAGACTGGAGACTGGAAAATTAATTAAAGTTAAACTGTAAGTAATTCCCTCCAGCCTTGTCTTACTAAAAATGGTAAGAAACCTGGTGTAATTATGAATAACAAGATAAAGAAGTTTGAAGATTTGAATGTCTGGAAATTAGGAATGAATGTTACTGCTGCAGTCTATGAAGAACTCAAAAATTGCAAGGATTTTGGATTGCGGGATCAGTTACAACGAGCGGCCGTTTCAATCCCTTCTAATATTACGGAAGGATTTGAAAGGAATACAAACAAAGATTTTATCCGATTTCTATACATCGCAAAATCATCATCGGGAGAACTCCGAACCCAGCTATATCTCTGCAGGAAAATGAGGTTGATACCAGAAAAAAAACTGTAAGCATTTAATTAAACAAACAAGAAAAATTTCAGCAATGATTTATAAACTCATACAGACAAGGTATGAACATTTTTCTTAACCTGATAAAGTGAAAATTTATAAATCGGCAATCCGGTCTTCCGTCTCCCTTTCTCCTGTCTCCATTAAATAATTTCGCTCAAAGCCTCCCCAATATGCGGAAATTTAAACGTAAACCCGGCTTCCTGTAAATGCTTGGGGGTTGCGCGCAGGCTTTCTAAAATAGGTTTCGCGGCCTCTCCCAGTGCTATCTTTAATGCAAATTCCGGTACCCTGAAAGCCGAAGGGCGATTTAAAACATCGCCAAGTGTATTGGCTAACGTTTCCATGGTAACCGGGTTGGGCGCACACACATTGTAAGGCCCTTCAAAATGTTCGTTTTCAAGGGGGAATATGAGCCCCCGGCATAAATCGTGGCGATGGATCCACGGCACAAATTGCGTGCCCCGGCCTATAGGTCCGCCCAGGAAAAATTTTGTAGGCGTAAGCATTTTTTGGAGTGCCCCTCCACCCTGCTCCATAACAATTCCTATGCGGGGGATAGCCAAACGCACGCCTGCCTCTTGCACTGGCTGTGCTGCTTTTTCCCAGTCCACACATACCTGTGCCAGGAAATCATCTCCCGGCGGTTCTTCTTCGGTCAGAACATCGCTACCGCGTCCGCCGTAATAGCCCGCTGCCGATCCAGAAACCATTACCTCCGGTGGGTTTTCTACTTCTTGAATAACTTCGGCAAGTTGCTGGGTTGTTTCAACCCGGCTGTTGTGAATTCGTTTTTTAACTTCATCCGTCCAACGCTGACCGAAAATATTTTCACCGGCCAAATTGATCACGGCATCAGCGTTATTCATAGCTGCGGTCAGATCATCATCCCACGAAATAAATTGCTGATTTTTTGCCTGCTCATCAGCATGTTTTTGAGGGCTCCGCGTAATGATTGTCAAAAAATGCCCTTCTTGAAGCAATATTGGGCAAAGTTCTGAACCGATAAACCCGGTTCCACCTGTGATTAAAATATTCATGTATCAAATAGCTTACTTGATTGTTTATTTTAACTACGTAAAATCATTGTAAAACATTCATTTTTTAAAGTGATTTGTTCTTCGTTATTTATTATTAGTTATTATTCTATGGATATTTTTTAATACCAGATGGCTTTGAAGAAATCCAAAAGTGTCTTCGACTACAATCGTCGTTCCTCCTCATTGCACCGCAGGTATGCCTTTTGCTATAGGCATCCCTTTGGGAGAAATGGGCGTCAGTAATGCAAAGGCCTCTAAAAATAAATGAGTCAATAATGTCTCCCAAAAAACAACGCATCAGCCTGCTGACCATTCGAATAATAGTGGGATTGGTATTTCTGCTTTCAGGCATCGGTAAACTGCTGGACGAGGGATATGTCAACTACGATCTGGTGCGCCTGCTTTCTACCAAAATTTACTGGCTTATTGAATATGCAGCAGTAATAATTATTTCAATCAGTATTCTTGAACTGCTCATTGCCGTACTGTTGCTCTGGGGAAAGTATCTAAAAATGGCCTTAACAGCCGCTTTGATTATGCTACTTACTTTCAGCAGCGTACTTGGGTACTTTTATCTGCAAGGGATGAACGTAGCAAGCTGTGGCTGCTTTGGGGCGCTGGGCATTGGCGGGGGACTGGAATTTACGCTGATCCGCAATGCCGTGTTACTAACGCTTATAATCGCCGGTTTTTTTCTAAAGTCCCGCAAACTTGAGCACAGTGATGGTTAAATATCGTACGATTTATAATTCTCAATCTTTACCGTCCAGTCATACGGTAAATACGCCACTTTCGGGGATACATCTTGAGGAATGACATCATATTCTTTTAAAATAGCTCGCTTTTCTTCATCACTGCCACCAAAATCGGCTGAGAACCAATTCATAAGCGCCGGTACCTTCACCACATCTTTTTCTTTATTGTACTCAACTTCTTTGTTGAGATAGTAACTGGTGTTTTCGTTCAGCTGCTCGGCTACGCTATCGGCTTCGTAAACAACCACCGGCGGACAGCTTTTAGCTCCGCAATTAAGGGCAAAATGGATGCGATAATCCACCGTTTCCACCGCAAACTGTTGCACAAAATCTTCACGAAATGCTCGCACGCGCACATAGCCTTTCGACCAAATGGTAGATCCTTTGCGTAACACGCCATGTTCTACATTTTCCATACTAACATCGTACCCAGCAATAGGAATCTGCGCTTTACTGAAAAATTCATTACGATTTTTTTTATAGAGCGACGGATCGGTTTTTAAAAAATACTGGGTATAGCCGTTATAAATATTGATCCAGAACGTAAGGCGCTTTCGGGGCGTATCCAGCGCATCATCAAGGGAGTCGGGATTCGCATTTTTAAAAATATCCAAGTGCTTATCCACCGATAAACCGTTAATCGCACGGCTCACAAAATTGGATGAAAGCTCGGTAAATGAGGCCTCATCCAAGTTGCTTTGATTCATTTGTGCCGTGCGATTCGATTCACGCTGCGTTTCACCCTTTTTTTCCGATTGCTTCTTGTTTTCCTTTTCACCTGAGGAAGAACACGACACGGCAATGCCGCCTGCAAAACCAAGCGTCAATAAGAGCACAATTAAAAGCGGCCAGCCACTATTTTTAAAATGTTCTGTATTTCCCATAATATTTAACTAAAATTAATTTTTGAATCCCAATTTACTCATTTATCATAAATCTTAAAACCATCAGTATCCAAAGGATTTATAATTTTCAATCTTCACGGTCCAATCATACGACAGGTACTTAAGTTTAGGATTTACGTCCTTTGGCAAGGCTCCATATTCTTTTAAGATAGCTCGTTTTTCTTCATCGCTTCCGCCAAAGTCGGCCGAGAACCAATTCATAAGCACCGGTGCCTTCACCACATTTTTTTCTTCATTGTACTGCACCTCTTTATTTAAGTAATAGCGGGTGTTATCGTTAAGCTGACGAGCTACATATTTTTCTTGATATGCCACCACCGGCGGACAGCTTTTGGCCCCGCAATTGAGTGTAAAGTGAATGCGGTAATCAACGGTATCAACAAAATATTTCTGAATAAAATCTTTGCGAAAGGCGCGAATTCGAATGTACCCTTTCGACCAAATGGTAGCCCCTTTTCGTAACACGCCGTGCTCCACATCTTCCATGCTTACGGTGTACCCGGCAATGGGGATCTGCGCTTTGCTGAAAAATTTATTGCGATTTTTTTTGTAGAGCGATGGATCAGTTTTCAGGAAATACTGGGTATAGCCGTTATAAATATTGATCCAGAATGTGAGGCGCTTTCGGGGCGTATCCAGCGAATCGTCCAGCACATCCGGATTTACATTTTTCAAAATTTTCAGGTGCTTATCTACCGGCAGGTCGTGAATCACCCGATCTACAAAATTAGACGATAGCTTGGTGAAAGAAATTTCATCAAGGGTTTGTTGATCTACCTCCACAGTCCGCTCAACGGTGGTCGTGTCTGCGGTGATTATTTCGCTGATATCTGCGGGGCCGGCCCATGAGCAAGAAAAGGCTACCCCGGCTATTATAAGTGCTAATGTTAGGGTGAACACGGTTGCGGTCCAGAATTTACTTTTAAAAAGTGCCATAAATTTTAATCAATAAATTAACTTGTCAAAAAATACTACAAGGTGACGCATTTTGCGGTTGAAACAAAGACACCACCTCAGCGTGTGTAATCAACGCAGGTTGATTTAGTAGTTAACCACACAACGGGTAAAACGTAATAAGATTGGTTTCGGTTTTTTGGATGCGCATAAAAACCAACTTCTTACCTCATTTGTACCCCCAAACCGGGGGCGTCGGGCATTATAATTTTTTTGTCGATAGTTAAACCAAGCCCGCCAGCAGGGTCGTCATTAATAAGCAAGTGTCCGTCTAAATCGGCATAATCCGCCCATAAACTAAGCAACGCCCCGGCTGTATTGGCAATGGAACTCTCAATCATGCAGCCGATCATCACTTGCAGGTTTAGCTTGTGGGCTTCCTCAATAATCTGTCGGGATTTTACGAGGCTGCCGGTTTTCATCAGTTTTATGTTAATGATGTCAAACAACGCTGCTATTTGCTCGAGTGATTCACTGCCGGTAAAACTTTCATCTGCACAAAGCGGCAGAGGTGAAAATTGGTTAAGCTTTTTTTGATCAGCAGTATTGCCCGCCGGCATGGGTTGCTCAATGAGTTCAATATTTTGATCCGCTAAAAAAGTAATCATATCCCTGGCTTCCGCGAGTGATTCCCACCCCTCATTGGCATCTACGCGAATGGGCTTATCGGTTACTTCACGCAGTGCTTTTATGATACTGCGATCGCGATCGGTTCCCAGCTTCACTTTGTAAACAGGATAATTCTTGGCCGCTTCAACTTTTTCCTGCATCACACCAATTTCATCAAGCCCGATAGTGTATGAGGTGGTGGGCCCGGTTGATTGGGGGGCGTTCCATATTTGCCAAAGCGGCTGCTGTTGGTCTTTTCCGTACCAGTCGAGCCACGCCATTTCAAGGGCCGCCTGCGCCGCTTTCACCGCTGTGACCGAATGATTATGACCTTCAAGTTTGGCATTTAACTGCCGGGCGGATTGTATTTCATCAAAAAAGTGATTGGGAATAGCCTCCATATAGCGGCACACTTTTGCGGCGTCTTCATTATATCGCGTATTGGGCGCTGCCTCACCATAGCCGGTGTGGGAATCATCACTGAGTTGAACAAAAACATTTTCTACGGTTGCTTTAGTACCGCGTGCAATGGTAAAGGGCTGTTTTAGGGTGAGCGTAACCCGCCGGTATTGCAGCTTAAATGAAGCCATAGCCCAGCATTTCGAGGCATTGCAGGTACAGATAAAATGCCGGGGCTGCAAGTATTAAGCCGTCAAAACGATCAAAGAGTCCACCGTGGCCGGGCAGTATGTTGGATGCATCTTTAACATTAGCTGCTCTTTTTAGTTTGCTTTCGGCCAAATCACCCAGCGGGGAAAAAACCCCGACTACAATTACAGAAGGAAGCATAATTAACCAGCTGAACGGAAGTTCCAAGGGGTTCAAAAGCCAAACCAATCCCAGTGCTACGGCCGACCCTATAAACCCCGCAAAGAATCCCTCCCAGGTTTTGCTGGGGCTCATAGTTGGTGCTAACATGTGGCTGCCAAATCTTTTGCCGCCAAAATAAGCAAATACATCATTGCCCCAGATCATTAAAAAGAGCGTGATGGTTAGAATAAAACCAACTTCGTTATTACCTGACTTGCGAATTAACAGCAAAAAAAGCAAGCCGAATGAGGCATAGCCCGAGCAGAAAATGGTGGCAATAAATTCCTGCATGTGATCTTTTTTGGTATTCAAGACCTGTATTGCTGCAAAGAGCAAAAATATAGCTACACCAAGCTCAAAGGCGTAGGGTAATACCGGGGTTAGCAGAATCCATAAGGCAATGATGTACGGGAAAAAGCGATCGGGACGAAAGCCCGCACTTTCTGATATTTTTTTAACCTCAGACTGTATTAAAAGCACTAATAAAATTAACGTAATGTAAAAAACAAGTCCCCCCGTCCACGTAACCCACCCTGCAAAAGCGGCCGCGGGTACCGCAAAAAGAATTCGTTTTACGAGTTCACTCACCTATCATTCCTCTTGATCTAAATTTTTGTCGGTTTCTTCATCCCATTCGGCCAGCGCTTCTTTGGCCTGGGCCTCATACTCAGAGGGCACATATAAATACACCAGTGCCAAATCGCCCACATTAAGGTTTAGCGACGAATCCCGCTTGGAAAGTATATTTGCCGGGATTTCGCGACTGGCTAAGAAATCTTTGGCCATTTCGATTTCAATTTCCGTTCCACGCTCCATTACACACGACCAATTTTCTATTTCATTGGGCTTGGGATCATTAATCATAAGAGGCACCTTTGGGCTTGGTTTGAGCTTCTTTTCGGTAATTTATCATCACATATATTAAATACGCAGAAATTGCCACACTGGCAACCACGGCCCATACGGGTGGACCCGTCTGAGGCGTGACCTCGGCGAAGGTCGTGTCGGGATAAAATTTACCCATCAATATGCTGGCCCCGTTGTTCACAAAATGCGCAACCATGGCCGGATACAAGCTTTGGCTAGCCCAGGTTATATATGCCAGCAAGATGCCAATGGCTGCAAGCGGCAGCACGTTGGTTAGCTGAAGATGATACATGCCGAATATAATTCCCGAAACGATAATTCCTGCTTTGATGCCCCAGCTTTTTTCGAATGAACGCAATACATAGCCACGGAAAAGAACCTCTTCGCACACGGCCGGCACCACCGCTATATTCAGCAGTGCAATCCAAACGCCCCCATCACTGCGCAGGTACGATTCGAGCATTTCCATTTGTTGCAGCTGCATGGATTCCATCATTTCGGGGGCAGGAATAAAGCTGTTGAGCCATCCCAAAAACCATATTACGGGTTGAATGGTGAGCATCACTCCAAACGCAAGGCCTATCATCACGCCCAAATTGTTGCCGCTGCGAAGCCTTAGAAAGGAAGTGCGCTTTGACTTCGGCGTATGAAGCTTGCAAAAAAGCCACGTAGCAAACCCCAGAAATACTATTTGACCTATGGAATTGGCGTAAAAAACAAGATCAAGGTTTTGGGTCATCATCTCCACGGCCATGGTCGGATCTACATTTTCAATAGTACCGGAGGTAAAGATGCGGATGAAAACAAAAATTACGGCAAATATACCGGCTACAATCTGGAACAAAAGGAAGGCTGCAATCACCCAAAGCAGTGCCATGGCGGCATGAGAGAAGCC
>Ga0306906_1000832_pt1 | contig 10685 bp, 9 predicted proteins | sample AntRauTorcE11897_FD_190405 | JGI IMG/M metagenome (GOLD analysis project Ga0306906, IMG submission 190405) | Saline lake microbial communities from Rauer Islands, Antarctica - Metagenome Torckler E11 #897 (v2) (version 2) | ecosystem: Environmental > Aquatic > Non-marine Saline and Alkaline >...
TATACAATATACGAAAAATAATCGGGATTACAAAATTTTTTCTACTTTTTTCTTAGAATAATTTTACTTTTGCTTTAATTTTATCTTCTTTTTTAGATTCTTGCATATTGTTAAATATCTCACGGTCTTTATTTTGAACATCAAGTTCACCGTTAATATATTTCACAACTTCAAGAGTCATATCTCTTGCTGTACAAGTTGGTACGTTTTGACAAATATTAGAAGCATGCTTAATATCAGTTAATTGATAATCATGAGGTAATCCCATTAAATGCATATGCTCTCTAATAGAAACATATCTTTCATTGCTATGATGGATTGCATGTTCAAAAACTCTTCCTTGAATTGCTTGAATATAAGATCTTCCATGTAAAAGGTATGGAGAAGAATCCCAAAAGTTTTTACCACTCGTTACTTTATATTTTGCATGTTTGATAAACTTAACTTCTTTTTCATCTCCATGTTCTTCAAGATAAGAAATTAATTCATCCCATTTACTTTCCATCTTTGCAAAATGAGTTACTGTTTTTGATTTACCGGCAAACATGTCTAAGTGCTCAGGTTTTGAATAGAACCATTTTAAATATCCATTGGTATCGAAATCATTCCTAGTAAATTTATCCATGTAAAGGGCATCTTTAGGTACTTGATCTATGTACTCTGCTAAGGATGGGGATTCTCTTGCATAAGAATTTAAAATTGGAACTCCAGTTCCTTTCCAAAAGAAATAAAACGTTCTTGTTCTTCTTTGAGGAATTCCATGTAGACGTGTATCGGTTTTTACAATTGTAAAAGAATATCCATACTCTTTTCCGATTGCATATAATTTATCTGCTACAGGTTCTCCAGATGCGGATCCTAATGCAGGTGCATTTTCACCCCAGAATACCTTTGGAGATATTTCATTGAAGACGAATCTTGCAGTTTTATATAACCAATCATTTTGAGGAGCATCTGCACCTCTGTTTGATGAGTTTAATGTGGATAACCCAGCACATGGACAGACTGCTGAAACAAAATCCAATTCTCCGATTGAGTCTAATTGAGATCTTTCTTCTTTCAGTAATTTGTTTTCTGCTTCATCGATTTCCAAGAAAGGGACATCTGGGAAATTAAGTTTAGCATGGGCATCATTTTTAGCGAAAGCAGGGTAACTTAACATTACATTAGGTTTCTGACCTGTTGCCATTTCGTTTCCAACAGTCATTCCTCCTACAAGAGGTACTATTACTCCATATTTCATTAAAATAAGCTTTTTGTTTTTATTTCTGAATCATCTTTAAAAAGACAACTCATATTATAATTGATTTTTCCAGTATTATCTAAATCTACGCCTTCTGTATTACAGTTTGCTTTTAATTCTTCAATAATACTTTGATTAAATTCTTCTCCAGCAAAATATTCATGTTTTAAAAGTGCTTGACATTCATGCCAAAGTTTCAAATATTCATCTGGGTTACTTTCAAGGAAGTATACTTTCTCTTTGAAATCCTGTGCAGATTCTAATCTTGTAAATTCAGGAACAGGCATATATCTGTCTGGATCTGCAAATGGATGCAAGAAAGGAATCATTCCAAATATTAAATGTTTATAATACTTGATGGTAGGCCATCCAACTTGAATTGGAATTAAAAATGCATATTTAGTATTATACATTTGATTTTGAAGTTCCATCATTGGAATCTTTTTGAATCTATCTCGATAAGGCTCAATCCCTGGATTCATTTCATCAGGCCAATCACCGTAGATAATTGGAGATTTAAAATTATCAAGCACGTATTCTTTCACATGTGGAAATTTATGCATGCCACCCGTATCAGTTAAACCGTTAGAATATATTGACATTAAATTGCCACGATCTCCTGGTTCTTCTAATTTCATATCAGGTTCTGATGCCATGAACATTTGAATAAGTTTTGATTCTTTAATTGGAATCTTAATCTCATGTACATCACCCATATATTTGTCAATAGTTTTGACAGGTAATCCTTCAGGAACATTTTTTGTTGAAAGAACGTATTTAGGTCTATTAAATAAATCTCTTGCTGCTACAGGGAAATATCTTGGATCTTCTCCAAGTTCAGCGTATGGAATTCCAGAGTCATTTAAATATCTTGTGATAGGTCCAACATATCTACGAAACATTTCTGAAGGTTTTGCGACTCTATCTTTTTTAATAGTGTACATTGCTTCAGGAATAGTAGATGCACCTGACGGTCCGGACATAAATAATCCGTAATCAACATGGATTCCTTTCTTTTTAAAGTATGCAGTAGGCCAATGTGTATCTTCACAGACATTTTTATTAAATTCACCCCAGACATTAAAAATATTTTCATTAACATTAATTTTATCTTTAATAGAAGGATCCAACTTTTTCCAGTCAGATCTTCCCAAAATGTAAAAATTAATGTTAGGATTCATTTGTGCTAATATTGAAATCATTGCTGGAGCTTCATGGTCACCGCCTATCATTCCCCATTTCTTTTTGTCGAATAAAAGGGATTTACCGAACTTTCCAACAACTATATTAAGTTTTTTACTCATGTAAATATTGTTTAGATATTATATCTTAAAAAATTGCTTTAGTTTTAAGTTCTTTGGCAGGAACTTCGATTTTATTCTTTTGAGTTAAATTATCTTGTACGATATATCTACCTTCTGATAATTCCAATTCTCCATTGACAAATTTAACAACTTCGTTAGTCCAATCTCTTGCTGTAAATGTAGGTACATTTTGAGTATATACAGACCAATTCTTTGAAACTAATTGAAAGTCATTAGGTAAGCCCATTAATAACATTAACTCTCTATTGTTTAAATAGCGATCTTCAGTAGGGTGAACTGCTGTTTTCATATTTTTTGTAATAATAGCATTCACAACATCTGTATAGAAATGTGGAGAATCATCCCAAACTCCTTTTCCTTGAGAATACTTATTAATAATGTGATTGATTTTTTTAATCTCTCTTTCATTACCATTCTCTAAAATATACTCTTTTAAAGATTCAAGTTTTGTTCTGTCCTTTTCGATTAATTTAATTACAGTATAGTTGCTGTATTTGATATCTTTTCTTTCATAGTTTTCTTTGAACCATTTAAAAAAGATATTCTCATTTAAATCCATTTGAGGTTCTTGGTATGTTGCATCCTCAGGAATAGTTTTAATGAATTCTTCTAGGGTAGGCATATCTCTGGAGTAATAATTCATAATAGGAGCAGCCTCAGATTTCCAGAAAAAATAAAATGTTCTTACTCTTCTTTGAGGTAAACCATGTTCCATTGAACTTGTTTTTACAATTGAAAAGGAATATCCAAATTCTTTTGCAATATCAAATAGTTCTTTTCTTACTCCTTCTCCAACAGAAGAGATTAATCCAGGAGCATTTTCACCCCAGAATACTTTAGGTTTAACGTTCTCTAAAACAAATCGTGCTGATTTGTACATCCATTGGTTTGCTTCTGCATCAGATCCTCTGTTTGAAGCATTTAACATTGATAAACCAGCACATGGACAGACTGCTGAAACAAAATCTATTTCAGATGTTTGTATTGCTTTTAAATCTTCATCAGAAAATTCTTCTGAATCTAATTGATAATAAGGAATATCTTGTTTTTTATCATTATTCAAGTAATTGGTAATATTTGAGTCATTACCTTCGAATGCTTCATAAGATAAAAAGTATTCAGGCCATTTACCGGTTGCCATATGATTTCCAATAGTCATTCCTCCTACAAGAGGTACTATAGTTGCATATTTAATGTCTTTCATGTAAAAATAATTTGTTAATAAGATTAAGTGCTAAGTGAAATATATATCACCAACTAAAATGTTGATAATTATTATATTGTCTATATTAGACTTGGTTTAAAATTTGAACTCAATAAATATAAAAATATAAATCTAACAATGAGTAGAAAAGGATTAGTTATATCAGGAGGAGGGTCAAGAGGCGCTTGGGGTGCTGGAATCGCAAAAGGAATACATGAGTTTCAGAATAGAAGATATGATGTATTTGTAGGATCTTCCACAGGTTCACTAATGAGCCCATTAATTGCTGCAGAAGAATTCGATAAGCTTGAAGAGGCATACACAAATATAAATAATGATTCAATTTATAAAGTAGATCCATTTAAAAAGAATGGTAAGATAAAATATCTTCTGGCTTTTTGGCGATTTATAACTAGAAAATTATCAATAGGTGATTCTTCAAATCTTAAAAATTTAATTCATGAATTCTTTAAAGAAGAAACATTTGATAAAATTAAGAAATTGAAAAAAGAAGTAATTACTGCTGTAACTAATATTAATACAGGCAATGCTGAATACTATTCTACAAATGATACTAAATATGAAGATTTTGTAGATTGGATGAATGCTTCTGCATCAGCACCTATTATAATGAATGTAACTAATAAAAATGGATTTCAATATGTAGACGGTGGAGTTATTGACGCTGTGCCGATTTATCATGCAATACAAAATGGCTGTACTGAAATAGATGTTATTATACATAAAGAAAAAGGTTATGAGAAAAAAATATATCATAACCAACGAAATCTTCTTCAATTAGGAATTCACTTAATGAGAATGTTTATTACAAATGTAACCAAGGATGATGTGCAGCTTGCTGATGTTGTAGATGATGCTCAGCAGGATATCACTATTAACTATTATTACATGCCTGAAAATTATGTAGATAATCTTCTAACGTTTGATAAGACGCTTATGAAAAGAATGTTTAAGATAGGGTATTTGTCAATGAATAGAGAAGATAAAATAAAACTGATAAAAAGAACAGTTATAATTAAAGCAAATCAAAAATGATTATAGATTATACAAGAAAAAGCTATGATGTATCTTCCTTAAATTTTATAATTTCATTACATAAAAGTTTAACAGACAGAGGATATATTTTAACTCAACTTAGAATTGAATTACAAACTAATCAGCAAAGAGAATTTTTAAAGTTAGATGAACCTCAAATTAAGGAATTTATTGCATATGCCAGAAATTATGTTTCATCTGTTAAATTTAAAGGTAATACTGTTGCGGTATTGAGAAATATAAATACAACCGTTGGAAATATTAGTAATGAATTTATTCCATGGAATGCTGATTTCAGGATTGAAATTTCTCAAACATTTGAAGTTAATTTTAAAGAAGCAAAAAAACAAGATAACTTAAGACAGAAAGGAATCAATATTCAAGTTGACCGATATAAAAGACTGTTCTTAGATTACCTTAATAAATACATTACTGATATAAGAGCAATTATTAGACAAAGGGAATTAACTGCTGTTGATTTAAATTTAAGTCGATATGTAGATCCTTTTTATGTTGTAGATGACCAAGGGGTAGATAATTCATATGTATTCCCATAAAAAAAGAAGTAAAAAATGAGTAATATTATATTTAGAGTAGGAAATGGAGAACCATTAACGCACGAAGAATTAGATAATAATTTTAGATATTTACATGATTGGCAGCCAGATGTTGTTTATTTTAAAGATCAATATGTAGAATATGAATCAAATGGATCTGTAAATCTTTATAAAGCAAAATACGATATTAAACCAGGAGTTCCAATTTTCAATCCACAAGATTGGAAGAAGTTTGGAGACGTTTCAGGTGGTCTTTCAGGAGAAGTTATAGATGATGTTTTCGTCTATGATACAGGTGTAACAGAATCACCTTTTACTTTATCACAGACATTAAGTCAATTGATTGCAGTTGAAATAAATGGAGATGACCGAGTAGATACTGACGATTTCTATTATGATGAAAATACTAATCAGATTTTTTATACAAGTGCTCTTTATGACTTACAAGATACCGATGTTATTGTGGTTAAATATACAACATCTGATTCTAATGTAGGTGGAGGTTCTGTTAATGAAGATATTAAACCTATAAGAACAATATCTCCAGCTGAAGCATCAACAGCTTTAGTTTTAGACAGTGATGTTTATCTTTCAATATTATCTGATAATATAACTTCAAGTATTACTTTACAATTACCTGAAACTCCAGAAGTTGGACATGAAATTAAATTTATGGATGCATCTGGCAATGTTGGTTCAAATGGATATACTTATAATATTACAGCTGATGTTGCTGATAATATTGAAGGAAATTCCTCAATTACACTTAATTCTAATTATGGAGTTAGAACAGTTGTGTATTTAGGTAACAACTTATGGAAAGTACTTTAAAAATATAAAATTTCTTAATTAATTCTACAAATTCTTCTTTTATCTCAGTACCATCAATTGGCTGAATTAGAATTTTTAATTTAAAAGCATCAAACACCCGATTATTAATATAGACTGGACTCAAATAATGCATTAATAAAATATCTAAACTTTCAGGTACTTCAGGTTCATCATATCTAAGTTCTTCAGTTACTTTAAATTTATTTCTAAAATAAGGTGTTAAATTATTTGTTATTTCTTCGAGACTACCAGAGTATTGAGAAATGATATGGAGACTTTTCATTAAATTGTAGATTTTAAAAAGTTAAAATTCTTTGCCGAAATATATAATATATATATTTACAAAAAAATTAAGGTATACATGGCCACATTTTTGAATAAGCTAGTAGAAAAATTAACAACATTTTTTCCAAATAACTATCCAGCATCTGTTAATGCAATAAAAGCAGGTTATAATTCATATACAAATTCACTAACATCTGCAAATACTGTTATTAAAAATGGTAGTATATTTAAACAAGGCTTAGATAATAGCTAATATAAAATAAAATTATATAAATGTCATTAATTAAAGGAAAGCAATTACAGGATCTTTCTATCGAATTAGGTAAAATTAATTGGGAAGGGTATATAGTAGGCGATACTATAAATGGAGTATCTGCTATTAAATCTCCAGTAAATAAAACTTATGTGGATAGTGAAATCCTTTCTAATAAAATCACATTAGTAAGTGGTAGCGGTACTACTGTAAATGGATCTTCTTTTGATTTAGGTGGGACAATATCTTCAAATATTTTAATTGATGGTTCCGTTTCAAATTACGATTTTATATTAGGCGATACTAATAAGATAGGTAAATTTACAGTAGATTCAAATGGAATAGTTGATATAATATCCGAATCAGGTTACTTTAGAGCAGATTCGAATCAATCTTCAATAGGAATAAGTGGAGCAACAAATGATATTGTAAATCTGACAAATATATCTTTAGATTTATCTCATCATGAATTAACTGCCATGGGAATTGATGCTATAACTTCAGTTCAAGTTCCAGATAGAGATTTATCATTTTGGAATGCTATTAATACGAATATACCAACGACTGGAAATTCACTTGTAGGTGGAGGTGAATTTGTCACCGGTTATAATGGTACAGGTGGGTTTTATGTACAAACTACAGATGAAGAAAAAAATACTTCATTTATATCTTCTAGAAATTCACTGGTTAATAAAGGTATTATAAATTCATCAATTATTGGTGGTGAAAATATTATTGCAAATCAAAGTAATACGGTATATTTACCTAAATTAAGAATTGGCCAAGGAGCTAATGCAATTATTTCAGCTGGATCTACTGAAGATCTATTAGCGATTGATGGAACAACTGGAGAAATAGTAAAAGTAACTCAAGGTGGAGTAAAACCATACGTATCTAATACAGTTCAAACTATTGATGGTACTCTAACTCCTTTAACAACAATTCCAATAGTTAATAATACTTTTAAAGGATTTGAACTTCATATTACTGCAACTCAATCAGATTTATCTAATACTAAATATATGAGAATTGAAGGTGCTATAAAAAATAATGCAGGAGTTACTTCACTTGTAGGTTCTCCAACAACATTTACAGTGGCTCAAGATGCTGGAGCAACTGCATGGGAGGTTACTATTTCAGCAAATGATACAAACGATGAGTTAGTAATTCAAGTTACTGGAGCAACTGCTACAACCATTGACTGGACATTAGAAACAAGATTAATATAAAAATATAAACTATTAAATGTACATAATTAAAAACCAAGACGGTGTACAATATCTAAATAAATTAATTACATCAGCGAGTGATGTTCAACCTGCAATTATTTTAGGTTCACATACTTCTGCACCTTCTGAGCAAGTTGCTGGTAGTTTATATTATGATTCAACTGTTGGAAAAGTAAGAGTTTCAAAAGGAGGTACATATACTGATTTATCACCATATTCTCCAGTAGAAGTTTATAATGCTTCAGGTGGAGTAGAACTTCAATCAAACTCAAGTGCTACAATTACAGCACAAACTGATACAGCTGGTTATACGTTTCTTAACCATGATATATTACAATCTGGAAGATTAGCAACAGGAAATGTTAGATTCATTGACTTTAAAGTAGATGATTCCACAGTCTTTTATATTGATGAATCTGGAATTGCAAATTATACAACTTCTCATTTAGGATCTTTTGGTCCTAATTCTTTAATCTCTAAAGAATATGCCGATAATATTGCAAAAAATTTAGATACAAAAGAATCAGTTAATCTTGCAACCCAAGTTGCTCTTGCTGCGAATACGGCGACAGGATCGGGTGAAAATAAAACTTTAACTGCTAATGCAAATGGCGCTCTTTCAATTGACGGGGTAGCTGTTATTCAAGGATGGAGAGTTTTAATAAAAAATGAAACTGCTTCAGAAAATAATGGTATTTATGTTGTTACACAAGTAGGAGATGGATCTACTCCTTGGATTTTAACTAGATCAGATGATGCAGATTCTGATGCTCAAGTTAGTAATGGACTTTTTACTTTTGTAGAGCAAGGTACAATATTAGCGAGTACGGGTTGGAGACTACAAACATCAGATCCAATTACAGTTGATACCACTGGATTAGATTTTACACAATTTAGTGGTACTGGAGTACAAGGTTCATGGATTGATAATGGTATATTTTCAGGTGCTTCCGGAATCGAAATTCAAAATTTAGCAACTACTGATTTATCAGGCCAAACTTCTAATGCAGGCTTTACTGGATTAGATTGGGATATCGATGTTTCAGGTAGAAGTTCTTCAGGAAATGTAAATTTTTTAAATTTTAAAGTAAACTCAAATTCTATTTTTAAAGTAGATAGCGATGGTAGATTAGATGTTGCTAATCTTGCAATTGTTGGAAATACGATTGCATCAACTGCCACGAATTCTGATATTATTTTAGATCCAAATGGAGGAGGTGATATTTTATTAAATGGATCTGTTGCTGTTAATTCAAATTTTTCAGTTTCAAGTCCTAATGATAATGCTTCTTCAAATGTTATGACATTAAGAGGTCCAAACAGATCAGCACAGACTGGAGATGAAACTTATATTACTTTGGCAATGGATGATTCTTCAGGTTCATCTAGAGAATTTTCAAGAATTACATGGAAAGGATTAAATGTTGGAACTGGAGGTAAAAAATCCCAATTAATATTTAGTACGGTTAATAATAATGTTTTATATTCCAGTTTAATAGTAGGAGAAACTACCGGTTTAGTAATATTATCTAATACGGATCCCGCAACAAATTTAGTAGATACTGTTAATGGTTCTTTAGTATATGATTCTACTGTGAATAAATTTAAAGGATACCAATCTTCCGTTTGGGAAAACTTAGCAACCGAATCATATGTAAGTGGTGAAATAACTGCCAATAAAAATAATTATTTAAAAGTAAATTCTACGGGTGATGCTGCAACAGCAAATGCTACAGATGCAATTGCTTTAGGTGAATCTGCACTTGCAAGTTCAGATCAGGCAATTGCAATAGGAGTTGAATCAGGACAGAATTCTGGAGGTACTACTGGAATTAGATCTATTTCATTAGGCTATAGATCTAATTTTGATATCAGTTCAACTCCTATTGGAGAAGATGGTATATCAATTGGATATCTATCTCAAACTTCATCTAATGGAAGTATTGCAATTGGAAAATCAGCAGGAGCCGGAACTGGAAATAGAGGAGTTAATTTTATTGCTATCGGTAATTCCGCATCAAATGGTATTAATACAGCAGCTGAAACTATTTCAATTGGATCTGATACTGTTAGCGCAGGACCGAATGGAATTACTATTGGTCATAATGCATTTAGTGTAAGTGGCCATGGTATTGCTATTGGATATAATACTAATGCAGAGGGAAATTACGTAACAATACTAGGTCCTAATGCAACTACAACGGGAAACTATGCAGGTGCCATAGCAATCGGTAGATATTCAAGTACATCTGCTCCAGGAGCAATTATGTTAGGATATCACACTACTGTACAAACTAATTCATTAGCGAATAGTTTTGAAATAGCATGGGATGGAACAAGAGGATTTAAAACTGGATTAACTCTAGGTACTCAAATAACTATTAATGAAGATCCCGTTACTAATTTAACTTCTGTGGAAAATGGAGTACTTGCTTATGATTCTACAGATCATAAAATACAATCTTATCAAAATGATACTTGGAATAATTTAGCAACTGAATCATTTGTTACATCACAAACTATTACTCTTGCAAATGGTAATGGTACTACTGCAAATGGTAATGCTGTTGATTTAGGTGGAACTTTAACCGCTAACGTTGGTATCACGATGGCAGGTGGAAATGCTATATTCTTAGGCAATTCCGATGTATCATACTCCCCAGGTTTCAATAATGGAATGGAATTTAGGTTGGGTCACTCAT
>Ga0306906_1000837_pt1 | contig 10642 bp, 13 predicted proteins | sample AntRauTorcE11897_FD_190405 | JGI IMG/M metagenome (GOLD analysis project Ga0306906, IMG submission 190405) | Saline lake microbial communities from Rauer Islands, Antarctica - Metagenome Torckler E11 #897 (v2) (version 2) | ecosystem: Environmental > Aquatic > Non-marine Saline and Alkaline >...
CAAACGTAATTAATGAAATGCCAACGACCACAGGTACAAAATAGCCTGAAACCGTATCTGCCAGTTTCTGGATTGGCGCTCTACTGCGGCTCGCGTCATTGACCATGTGTATAATTTGAGAAAGCAAGGTGTCGCTACCTACTTTTTGGGCTTTCATCAAAAAGGATTGGTTACCGTTGATGGTACCGCTACTTACGTTGTCATCTTTAATTTTATCAACAGGAATAGGCTCTCCAGAAATCATTGATTCATCTACTGTCGTTTTTCCTTCAGTGATAATACCATCTACAGGAATTTTGTCGCCTGGTTTAACTCTTAGAATATCTCCTTTTTCAATTTTATCAATGGAAACTTCTTCTTCATTTCCATCAACCACACGTACCGCTTTATTAGGTGCAAGCTTTAATAATTCCTTGACTGCGGAATTGGTTTTACTATGCGCACGAGCTTCGAGGACTTGACCCATTAAAACAAGCGTAAGTATTACGGTTGCAGCTTCAAAATAAACGTGTACTGCGCCAGATTCCGTTTTAAATTGTTCAGGGAAAAAATCGGGAAACAACATCCCAAAAACACTAAACAACCACGCTACACCTGCACCAATCCCGATAAGGGTGAACATATTGAGATTCCACGTTTTTATACTTTTATAGGCTCGCTCAAAGAACATCCAAGTAGCATAAAACACAACAGGAATTGATAATGCAAACTGAGCCCAGTTCCACCATTTTTGTTCCATCAAATCGTATAATGGATTGTTAGGAATCATCTCGCTCATCGCCATCAAGAAAATGGGAAGTGTGAAACCAACCGCTATCCGAAATTTCTTTAATAGTCTTTTATAGGTCTTTTCTTCGGCAGAAATATCTGGTTGCAACGGTACCAAGTCCATTCCGCAAATAGGGCAAGCTCCAGGTTCGTCTTTCACGATTTCGGGATGCATTGGGCAGGTCCATTGCTCAGAGGTTACTGCCGATAAATTTTGCTCTTCTACCAAATCCATTCCGCAGACAGGACAATCGCCAGGTTTGTTGTAGGTTTTGTCGCCTTCGCAGTGCATGGGACAGTAAAAGGAGCCTCCTATCCCTTGAAAGGGGCTTTTCTCACTCTTATTTTTCGAAGTCTTTGGGCTCCTCTCCTTCGGGGAGGTTGGGAGGGGATTTTTGTGAATACTATAGCTACCGCCATCTTCCTGCAGTGCTTTTTGAAACGTCTCGATAGGAATGTGTGATTCCATTTCAATTGTGGCTTCTTCTTGTTCTAAATTAACCGTAGCGTTTGAAACTCCTTCTACTTTAGAGAGCGTTTCTTCTACGTGATTTCTGCATCCATTGCAGGTCATTCCGTGAATATGATAGGTGTGTTTCATTTTAATGTGATCTGAATTTTAAGTTCATTTCTAAGGACGGACCTTCTGCATAGACTCCGTAAGCATCTACTAGAAGTCCTTTTACCCATGAGTTGATGAAATAGCATAGAGGCTGCTATTATCGCCAGGATTGCTCATCCCTTCAAAACAGAATACTTTATTGATTTTGAAATCTTCGGGATGCCATTGAACTTTTGGGGAATCGCATTCCACAAAATGCGCCATCAAGTTTAAATCATAGGTATAGCCATTTGCCTTTAAATCGTTTATAGCTTCCGAAAGGGTATCGTAGTTTTCCATATTAAAGATGAACAGTCATCACTGGTTTTTTTGAATGATTTGTTATGCTTTCAGCAATACTATTTGAAAATATACTTGATAATCCCTTTCTACTATGGGTGTACATTACTATTAAGTCCACTTCATTAGATTCTTCAAACTTTTCAATGCCACTTAGTACGCTAGATTCGTTGTATACGTGAATCGCATAGTCTTCTGGTTTTGAGAAGTCCTTTAAAAAGTCCCTGATGGGTTGAAGCCCATTTTCAACACTATTAACATCCGATGTGGTGTTGATGTTTAGTAAATGGATTTTTGCATGGCATTTTTCAGCCATTTTTTTTACTTCTTCGAAAACACTGGAAATGTCTTCTTTAAAATCAGATACGAACACAATATTTTTGAATGGAAATGTTACTGTGTCTTCCTTTACAACTAAAATAGGCACTCGTGCTGATCGTATGATTTTTTGGGCACTGCTTCCTAACAATTGTTCTAAAAACCCTTTTTGCAAGCCTTTGCTTCCTGTAATAATGAAATCATGATGAAAATTATCTGAATGTGATAAAATTGCTTTATCATTTGAAACAAATTCTAAAAACGTTCTGGATGTCAAACCTTTGTGCTCCGCCTCTTTGTCCAAAGCCCTTAATTTGCTTTTAGCAATCCCTATTTCCTCAAGAGTATCAGGATAGTTATGCTCCTGGGTCTTATCGAGTTTTACCCAATTTACAGGTGTATTAAGCTGATGTAAAAAATGGATTTCTGAATTAAAAAGTATTGCCATTTCAATAGCTAATTTTGCTGCTTTCTCACAATTATCTGAAAAATCTGTGGGCACTAATATGTTTTTCATTGTCTGTAGTTTTTGATTAATTTAGTTTGCTTCACCTTTCAATTGTCTCATATACTCTATGATCTCGGTTTGCTGTGCTTTAGACAATACAGCATCACTGTGAATTAAGGTATAGCTACTCAACGGCATCTCATCGCTTTCAACTTGCTTGATAATAGAACGGAGTTTACTAGCTTTTCTTCGCCTAGACAAGGAATCCCATTCGTTAAAATTAAGCTCGCTTTTTCCTTCTTTAACATGATCTTCCAAATACCAAGCAGCTGGTTGAATCTTATTATACCAAGGATACTTCGTATTATTACTGTGGCAATCATAGCAAGATTCCTTTAGTTGATTCTGAATAGAAGTTGGTACTTGGTTGACCAACATAAAATCAGTTTGAGGTATTAAATCACTTTCATTGCGGTCGGTAGGAAAAAATTGAATCCCCACAAACGCAATCAAAGCAATCCAAGCTATAACCTTGAAAATCTTCACTTAGTTGATCTCTCGTTGTAGTTTACCGCAGTTAAGCATTTGGCTACCGTAGTAAGGATTTTTAATATCTTTTTCCATACTTAACCAAACACTACCACCATCGTACATTGGGCAAAATTGCTCGTACAACTTCTTGTTTGTTCCTGTAATAGCGACCATATCTGTAATGTCTTTGCTTAAGATTTTAAAATGTTCTCGCTGGTGAGCTATATCACTTTCTGAAATGTGCTCCGCGTGTTCTGTGGCATCTACAATAATATCCTTCAATTCTGTTTGCTCAGTATTAGAATGACTTGACACATCAAAAGATTTTAGAGATTTTGTCAATGCCATTCCTAAGTCTTTAGCTTTTGCGTTATCATCGCCTACCAAAGCATTTTTCAGGTTGAAGTAGTCTTTTAAAATAACTTCAGCCTTTGAATCCTGACTGTCATTTATTGCCATAGCATTCTTGTCTACATCGTGGTGCCCATCGCTGTTGTCGTGATTCATTTCTGAATGATCTCCATCGACACTCATTTCAGAATGGTCACCATCTGCTTTATTTTGTTCTTTTTTGTTATCGTTACAAGACACTGCTGTTAAGGTTATAAATGCTATCGCAACTACACCTAATGTTGATCTTAATTTACTCATTGCTTTAAATTTAAGTTTATAATTATTAATTTTTAGGGTGACCTTACAGTCTTTCAATTACTTTTTCCAGCATTGCAGTTATTTCGTTGGCAATGTCATTCAATTTTTCATTATTTACAGCTTGCATAGACGCCATCGGGTTGACCGCAGCTACTTCAATCACGTCCGTTTCAATTTCCTGTACAATGACATTACAGGGCAACATCGTGCCTATTTTATCTTCTGCCTGCAAGGCTTTATAGGCAAAAGGCGGATTGCAGGCACCAAGAATTTTGTACTGCTTGAAATCCACATCAAGTTTCTTTTTCATGGTTTCTTTTATATCGATTTCTGTGAGTATGCCAAACCCTTCCACTTTCAATCCTTTCTTGACTTTATCGATAACCTCTAGAAAAGTACCTTCGATTGTTTTATTAAAATAATACTTCATTGTTTTTTAATTTTTAGTGTTCAACGCTTGTTTTTGTTCTTCATACTCTTCTTTGGATATTTCACCCTTAGCGAGCCGCTTGTCCAGAATATCCATAGGATTTTCTCTCTTCACGGTATTTTGTCTATTTTTTCCATTATATAGAAAAAGACCCAAAACAAGTAAAACAGGTATCAATATCCACCACCACATCATCATAATTGTATAGTTTTTATAGTTAACTGGTTATTTATTATTATCAAGCCCAATCTTTAAGGCAATAATTTATTATCCCTTATTTTTCATTTTCCCTTTCATTTCAGGATTTTTATCCATCATTTTCTGCATCATTTCTTTCATCATCTCAGGGTTTTGATCCATCATTTGCATCATCTTTGCTTTCATATCTTTTTTCATCTTTCCGTTAGAATGAATTTTATCCATCAACATTTTACGACCCTTTTCGCTCTCCATCATTTTATCCAACATTTTGGAATGCTTCTTTTGCATCATTTCTGGATTATTCTCCATCATCTTCTGCATATGGGATTGCATTTTTTCTTTCATTTCGGGATTTTTGCCCATCATCATTTTCATATTTTCAGATTCCATCTGTTCCATGTGGCCTTTCATCAATATCATTTTGGCTTCTTCATTTTTTCGAGCCTCACTGATGAAGTTGGTCAATTGAACGGGGTTTGAAATGATTTCCTGGTAGACAGCTTGCCTGTTTTCTTCTACACTTAAAGTCTCGGTAGCATTGAAAGTAGACTTGCAGCTGGCCAATGTTCCAACTAATCCAATTGCTATTAAAATGTTTACTGTTGTTGTTCTTAGATTTTTCATTTTTTGTTGTTTTAAATTATTTATTCTGAATCTTATTTGTATTATTCTTTTTCAAAAACCATCTTTCTCCTAAAAAGATAAGGGTCATAGCCACTAATGCCACGATGATGACTATTATATCAGAGCTTGCTTTTATCCATAAAAAGGCACTTAAGACTACAGCATCTAAAAGTATCGCCGTTATAATTATGGCTGAATTAGCCTTCACTTCTTTTCTTAAGTTACGCAATATTCCCCATTGGATGCCGATGTCCATCACCAGATAAAATATAGCCCCTAAAGATGCGATTCGACTTAGATCAAAAAATATCGTTAGGACTATGGCAATTACAGCAACATACACCAGCATGTGTTTCTGAACATTCCCTGGCATACCAAAATGTTTATGAGGAATAAGCTTCATATCCGTTAACATTGCGGTCATTCTTGATACGGCAAATATGCTGGCTATAATTCCCGAGATGGTCGCCACTATGGCTATACCTACGGTAAACCATAATCCGTATTTACCAAAAGCTGGCTTCGAGGCCTCGGCCAATGAGTAATCCTTTGCTGCTACAATTTCTGATATTGTTAGGTTTGAAGACACTGCAAATGCCACTAATAGATATATTACTGTACATACTAAAAGTGAAATAATAATAGCTCGGCCAACATTCTTTTTTGGGTTTACAATTTCTCCACCGCTATTTGTGATCGTCGTAAATCCCTTATATGCCAAAATAGATAAAGCCAATGCACCTAAGTAATCTGTAGTAGGATAATCTGTTGAATTATTCAATGAAATTGCATCTTGAAAAGAGAATCCAACCGCCCAAAGCGCCCCTATGGCAAAAATAGCAATACCTCCAACCTTAATGATAGCCATAATCAATGACGACTTTCCAATAATATTGTTTCCTGAAATATTAATCAGAAAGGCGCCAACAATAAGGAGTACACCTAATATCGGCACCCAAACACTATTGTCGCCTACATTAAAAAGCTGCAGCGTATAAGAACCAAAAGTACGGGCCACCAGACTCTCATTTATGATCATTGAGAATGCCATTAAAAGTGCACCCGATGCTGCAACAGTTCCTTTGCCATAAGCTTTAACCAAATACATTGCAATACCACCAGCGGATGGAAATGCATTTGACAATTTGATATAGCCATAAGCACTAAATCCTGAAATTATAGCTCCAACAATGAAGGCAAAGGGAAATAAATTACCAGATAGTTCAGCCACCTGACCCAATAGGGCAAAAATTCCCGCACCAATCATGACACCAGTCCCTAGGGCTATAGCTCCAATGAGTGATAAACTGTTTTTTTTATAGGTATTATCCATAGTTAAAATCTTAATGAAAGGCCACCACCCGCACCAAAGCGGTTATCGTAGTTTCCCATCAATGAAAAGTTTCGACTTAACACGTACTCTAAACCAACCTTCCAGACGGTTTCTTCTTCAAAGTCGGTGCCGTCTTCAAAATCATTTACCCAGCCAAAATCCATCTGATATTCATATTCCCCAAAAACGGCCACCCTTCTAAAAATCATTGTGGCGGTTGACAGTGAAATTGTAGGTCTCAATTTATTGTCTATTCGCAAATCAGAATCAACAAGAAGTGGAAGCAAGTAGCGCACACCTATCACACCTGTGGTTCCAATCTCATCTAGACTATCTTCCATCTCATTCTCCATATTCACACCACCAAATACACGGAAATAACTGTTTAGCCAGCGTTCATAGGTGAATTCTGCTTCCAAATTTTCATTCCAGCCGTATTCGCCGCGCAAAATGAATTGATTCCTTATGTTTGTTGCCGTGTAGAATAACTCTGTCATGTGGCTTGCTGCTGTTACTTCTCCCCAAGTAAACATGTGATCCGCTTCATTAGTTAGGTTTTTTAAAGGATAATCTTTTAAACGCTCATCCCTTGGTGTATCATAGCTAAAAACCCTGGCCATACCACTACCAAGATGGTACAATACATGGCAATGAAAGAACCAATCTCCTTGTTCACTCGCATCAAATTCTATCACAACCTTCTGCATTGGTGCTACGTTGACAGTATGCTTCAATGGAGAGTATTCACCATTCTCATTCAATACTCTAAAGAAATGTCCATGAAGATGCATAGGATGGTGCATCATTGTTAAATTGTTTAAAGTGATACGAACCACTTCGCCTTGTTTGATCTTAATTTTATCTGTTTCTGAAAGTGGCACACCGTTGATACTCCAGACGTATCGATTCATATTACCTGTAAGATTGAAAAGCATTTCTTTAACAGGTTTATCACTTTCAAACTCTGTAGGTTCTGGCGAGCGCAGATAATTGTAATTGAATTCTGGATTACCACCTGTTTTCATATTGTCGCCTATCACTTTATCTTTTGGTATGATGTAGCCCATCTTCATGTCTTTCTTCTCCCCATTTTTCATAGACTTATCGCCCATTTTCATATCCATTTGATCCTGATTCATGTTCATGGGATCAGTCTTTTTTGACACATCACCCGCTTTCATATCATCATTCATGCTCATCCTATCCATCTTCATTGCATATTTTTTCATATACTTAATGGAATCAGTCTTAGAAGGATTGAATTTTGCTGCAGGTGCACCCATTTTCATGTCCATAGCCATCATGCGTTTCATGCTCTCAATTAAATCTGGCTCTGGAACTACTGGTGCTTTCAGCATATCACCATCTCCCAAATAAGCAGAGGCTTGTCCTGAACCATCTTGAGAAGTCGCTCGTATTTCTAGTTTAGCATTATCGGGAATGGTAACAATAAAATCGTAGGTTTCGGCAACACCTATAAGCGTTTTATTCTTTTGGATGGGCACAACATTTAATCCATCTGAAGCCACTAAAATTGGGTCGTTACCGCCAAAAGTCAACCAGAAATAGGTTGCTGCAGAGGCGTTGACAAAACGGACTCTTACCTTATCCCCTGGTTCAAAATCATTATAGTCTTGAGTAGATTGGCCATTAACAAAAAACTTGTCATAATAATTATCAAGAATAGCCATATCTGGCATACGTTGCCACATCATTTTTAATTTGGCACCCACTGCATCTTTCTTTATTATTTTGTCCCAACTTTGTATTTGACCTTTTTTAATCAGATACCATTCGTTACCTCTTTTTAGATTTTTAAGCTGTGATTTTGGATTTTCATCCATCCAGTCTGAAAGCACTAAAACCAAGTCCTTATCGTATTCTAAATTGGTTTCTTTTGGGTTTATCTGAATACTACCATACACACCACGTTGTTCTTGTAATCCCGTATGCGAATGGTACCAATAGGTTCCAGACTGTTTCAAAGCAAACTTGTATTGTAGAGTTTCGCCTGGTTTGATGGGGGGCGTGGTTAGGTAAGGCACACCGTCGTAGAAATTAGGCAGAATAAGCCCGTGCCAGTGAACTGATGTTTCTACATCCATCTTATTGGTGACATTGATAATCGCAAACTCCCCTTCATTGAATTCCAGATTAGGACCAGGAATACCTCCATTCACAGTCATTGCTTTTATATCCTTTCCAGTGAAGTTTACCGTTTTGTAATCTATGGTTAGGTCATAAACGCGTTCTGGCCAGTTGTCCACATTCTCTTCAGATTTATTTGCCGTCAATTGTGCATTTGCCCCTAAGGAAATACAGAACAAGAGCAGCACTAATAGTCTCATTATCATCTATTTATTTTTTTTCTGTATTTTGTATAAAAATAAGACTGATTTTCAGCGCGTTGTGTCATAATTCTGGTTTATATCTATACAATTTGGTCTAATGGGTTTCTGACCTTTCTTTGTTCAGCTTTGTATTGAGAAAGACTTAATCCTGTTTCGACTTTAAATTGCCTACTTAAATGATTGATATGACTATACCCCAATAGTTGACTGATCTCCGTAAAGTTTTCTTCCTGTGTCTGGATCAGTTCCTTTACTTTCTCAATCTTTAGCTTTATGAAGTACTTCTCAACAGTCACACCTTCAGTTGATGAGAATACCTTACTCAATCTTGAGTAGTCTTGATGCACCTTTTGTGAGAGATGTGTTGATAATTTCTCGTTCAAATCAAGAGGTAGATTAGATAATATTTTAATGAGTTGAATCTTCACCTGTTCAGTCAATTTATCTTCAACAGAATTAATGAGTTCAAAACCGTTGATTTGGAGAATTACTTTCAATTTATCAATTTGTTTTTCATTTTTAAAGTCTAGTTGTACACGGCCAAGAACAATTTCTTGCAACTCTATTTCTTGAGCTTCAATTTCATTCTTGAGCACCTTGATACATCGATCGCATACCATATTTTTAATATAGAAATCCTTTACCATCGTTATTTATTTATATAGTTAATACTGCAAAGTTGCAAGTCATATCTTTTTTGAAATTTTATTTGGTTCATCTGAAATATTGAATATCAAAAAAACCTTATCATAATTGACAATAGAAACCTGCTTTGGACTTGCAAGAATATTTCGGACAAATGGTAAAGTCATGCTGCCATTTTTTGGTTTATAATGTTTTTTTCAAATTCTTCGATACTGAGGCCATCCAAGGCCGAATGCCGTCTTTTACGATTGTACCAAGCCTCAATCCAGTGAAATATATCCATTGAAGCTTGTGATCTCTGGCTATACTTTTGTCTGTAAACACATTCTACTTTTAAACTTTTGAAAAAGCTCTCAGCCACTGCATTATCCCAGCAATTGCCTTTCCTACTCATACTTTGCCTGACAAGGCTTCCCAGCTTGGCCAGTTCTTTTCTAAACTCGCTACAGGCATATTGTACACCCCGATCAGAGTGAAAAATTAAAGTCCCATTAATTTCCTGTCCGGCTATAGCCATTTGCCAGGCTTTGCAAACGGTATCTTCATACTTCATTGTCTCACTGAGTGCCCAGCCTACCACTTTACGGTTGTACAGATCAATAATGACTGTCAGATAGAGCCACCCTTGGGTAGTCTTGATATAGGTGATATCTGACACCCAAACTTTGTTTTTGCGATCTACCTTAAATTGCTGATTGAGCAAATTTGGTGACACCGGATAGCTGTGCTTGGAATTGGTGGTGACTTTGAAGCATTTCCCACGAACCGCACGAAGTTTTGCAGCCTGCATCAAGCGAGCCACACGTGGCCTGGACACCTGAATGCCCAATGCTTCCAACTCCCGGCAAACTCGTGGTGAACCATAGGTGCTATCGCTTTGACGAAACACCTCTCTGATCTCTACCAGTAGCTCTTGATTCTTCTTACTTCTCGCACTAACGGGTGCGCTCAGCCAATAATAATAACCGCTTCTGCTTACGTTAAATACTTTACACATCTTCTCAACAGGAAACTTCCTTTGGTGCTGCATTATGAACCGGAAAATTTCTTGTCGCTCTTGGAGAAGATGCTCACCGCCTTTTTTAAGATATCCCGCTCCAACTCTGCATCTTTCAACTCCTTCTTGAGCTCCAGGATCTCACGCTGTTCATCAGTCAACTTTGGTTTTCCCTTGCCTGGAAAACTGTTTCCATGATATTCCTTGTGTTCACGCCTCCAGCGGTATAAAACCTCGGGTAGAACCCCCAGCTCTATTGCTACTTCCTTGGCGTTGCCACGGGCGTAGCTCAATTCTACTGCCTTCCTCTTAAAAGAGGCCTCGTAATGTTTTCTATTTCTAGCCATAAATTCAAATTTAATGAATGGCTTCTATGACTTAACTCCGTGTCCGAACAAATGTAGCAGGTTCAAACTACCCGTAGAAATATGTAGTCATAGCAAT
>Ga0306906_1000841_pt1 | contig 10605 bp, 9 predicted proteins | sample AntRauTorcE11897_FD_190405 | JGI IMG/M metagenome (GOLD analysis project Ga0306906, IMG submission 190405) | Saline lake microbial communities from Rauer Islands, Antarctica - Metagenome Torckler E11 #897 (v2) (version 2) | ecosystem: Environmental > Aquatic > Non-marine Saline and Alkaline >...
AAAACGTGGATCGATTGATTAAAATTGCGCTGGCTGAAGTGCAAAAAATCATTGAAAACGGTCCTACGACCGCAGATCTTGAGAAAGTGAAGGAAAATCAGCTGCAAAATTACAAACAAAATATCAAACAGAATTCATACTGGCTTAGTGAGTTGTACAGTGCTGATCTGACGCAAGCAGATAAAACGGGCTTTCTTGATTACAAAAGCAAAGTAAATGCCCTTACCAAAGACGACATTCAGCAGGTGGCCGAAGAATATTTAACAAAAGGTCATATTACGGGCATTCTCTATCCGGAAGAAGAAAAGGAAGAGACATCAGGTGAAAAGTAAGTGTAAATAATGTAGAGCGATTTGTTTAATCGCTCTGTAGAAGCAGCTAAAGGCCGGGCAGGTTTACTGGTTGCGTAGCAGAGCAACGGAAACCAGCTACGATAGATTACTTTTTTAAAGCGATTACTGATACATTCAAATATAAATAGTTCAAGGCAACTTAAAAGAGTAAGGCTTACAATCTTTTGGAAGGCTAAGCGCTAACTGGTACTTTATAATTCACTTCATTCAAATGAATACCACTTACAATGAACCGATATTTAATACCCTGTTTAGCAGTTGTAACATTCTTAATGGCTGTTGGTTGTAGCAGCAATACGGCCCAGAAAAATAACAAGGAGCAATCCGAACCGCAGGTTTTCACCAAACAAATGCAGGACAGTATCAGCTCGGCAGGAGCGCTGGAAAAACTAAAAAGAGGCAATGAACGGTTCGTAAGCGGGGATCTGAAATACAAAAACTATCGCCAGCAGTTTGAAGGCACCGCCGAGGGGCAGTATCCGCACTCAACGGTATATGCATGCATCGATTCGCGCTCGGCAGCCGAGCAGTTTTTTGACGTGGGCATCGGTGAGATTTTTAAGGTACGCATAGCCGGGAATGTAATCAGTGATGATGTGCTCGGGAGTATGGAATTTGCCACCAAAGTGGCCGGCAGCAAAGTGCTGTCCGTGGTAGGGCACACCAACTGCGGTGCGGTTAAAGGGGCGATTGATAATGCAGAGCTGGGTCATCTTACCGGACTCGTTGAAAAAATTAAGCCCGCTATGAAGCAAGTGTCGGACACCCTGCAGCCGCGAACCAGCAAGAATAAGGCCTTTGTAAATGCCGTTACCGAAGTACATATCAAAAATGTGCTCGATCAAATTAGAGAACGGAGTGATGTGATTCGCGAGCAGGTGGAGGCCGGCACCCTGAAGCTGGTGGGCGGCATATATGATCTGAAAACCGGCAAGGTTACGTTTTTTGAAAAGTAATTATTAAAAGACTTCTCAATCGATCGCTCAGCGGTGGATTTGAGGATCTGTTGCATGCATCGGGGTCGGGCAAGATGCGCGACCTACGATTTTTCTGCAAACCACGCGGCCAGCTCATCCGCACTTTTGGTATTTAAAATGCGATTTGCATTAAACTTCCCTTTTCGTGCAATTTTCACTCCGTAAGCTATATTGTCAATGCCGTCGGTGGTGTGGGCATCGGGGTTGATGGCCGACATCATTCCTTCGGATTTGGCTTTATTGCCATGGCGCCAGTCCAAATCCAGCCGCCAGGGGTTCGCGTTAATTTCGATGGCGGTGTTATGCTCAGCGGCCAGTGCAATCAGCTCGTTCATGTTCAGGTCGCTGCCGTCGCGCTTCAACAGCAGGCGGCCGGTAGGGTGACCAATAATACGCGTGGCAGGATGGGCGATCGCTTTTTTAAATCGGTCCATCATCTTGTCGCGCTCCATATTCAAGCTCTGATGCATGCTGGCAATAACAAAGTCAAAGTCTTCTAATAAATCATCTTTATAGTCCAAGTCGCCGTTGCCTAAAATATCCGATTCAATGCCCTTGAAAACGCGGAAGTTTTTGTCAGCCAGTTCTTCATTCAACTCATCAATTTCACCCCACTGCTGTTTTACTTCATCGGGCGAAAGTCCGCCGGCGTAGGCCGCTGTTTGGGAGTGATCGCTGAGCCCCAAATATTCGTATCCGCGTTCGATGCAGGCCTCGGCCATTTCGCGAATCGAAAATTTGCCGTCGCTCCACGTGCTGTGGGCATGAATCACCCCGCGAATATCGTCTTCTGTAACGAGATCGATTGCTGCATTTTCTTCAAAAAATGCAATTTCCCCGCGGTCTTCGCGCAGCTCTGGGATGATAAAATGAAGATCGAGTTTTTTATAAATATCTGATTCAGAGGAATAGCCAATCGGTTTGTCAAAATCGGTGTCGCCCGCATCATTGAGTTTGAACAACCCATATTCATTGAGGGAAAGCCCGCGTTCGCGCGCACGTTGGCGCAGCACTACATTGTGTTCTTTGCTGCCGGTAAAGTACATCAGCGCGGCGGGGAACTGCTCAGGTTTTACGATACGAAGATCAACCTGGCGGCCGTCCTGCACTCGTATCGAGCTTTTGGTATCGCCGCGGCTCAGCACATCAACCACCAGCTCGTGTTCGGTGAAGGCATCAAATAGTGGTGCAATGTGATCTTCTTTGGCACCGATGAGAATATCCACATCACCGATGGTTTCATTGGCCCGCCGCAGAGAGCCCGCTATTTCTATGGCCTGAACGCCATCCTTATTTTTCAAAAACTCCACCATGGGTTTGGCAATGGCCAGAGCCTCATCAAGCCTGCAACGGTCGTCAAATTTTTGCATCCATTCGATAGATTCTACAATTTTTTGGGCTGATTTTTCGCCCAGCCCGTCGAGTTCAGCTACACGACCGTCCTCACAGGCTTCTTTTAATTCATCAACGGTAGAAAATCCCAGCTCTTGGTGAATTTTTGCAATGTTTTTGGGACCCAATCCCGAAATATCCAGCCATTTAATGACGCCCTCGGGGATACGTTCACGCAGCGATTCCAGCACGTCAATGGTGCCGGTTTCCGCATATTGAGTGATATCCTGAGCAATGGAATTGCCGATTCCTTTAATGTCGGTCAGCGAATTCGATTCTATGTAATCATTGATATCGTCATTAAGTGACTCAATGGTTTGGGCAGCGCGGTCAAAAGCAATGGCACGGAACCGGTTTTCACCGGCTAGCTGCATCAGCTGATAAATTTCGCGCAGTTTAGCAGCCACTTCTTGATTGGTTACAGACATGAGAAAATTAGTGTTCGTTTGCTGAATCAGAAATATAGTTATGTATTTCCCGGGCAAACTGTTTAAAGTCTTCAAGCTGTTTTGTACAAATGCTATAAACAATAGCCCAGTTTATACTCTCATAATTGTGAACGGCAATATTGCGAAAGCCAACAGCCTTTTTCATGACTTCTGCAGTATTTGATTTTAAAATCTTCATATCATATAAAATTTTGAATGTTTCCCCCATTGTTTGAGGTACATCTTTTTCGGCTAAAGAAATAATATGGGCGCCGATATCAACGCAAAGTTGAACGGCCCGTTCTAAATTAATCGAGAGGATGTCTTGTAGGTCAATATCTATTTCAAGCTCAGATGAAGATGCAGGCCGCTTATTCTCTACGCGTCTTATACAGCGACGCAATGATTCCAGTTTTTCTTCAATTACTCGTTGATCCATCGTTCTCTTCGCTCTTTAAGGATTCGGTGGTGATAGGGCATCATGTCAGCCTGATTAAATAACATTTTTTTGATAAGCTCGGCATATAAATAATGATCAATGCAGTATATCAATTTGCCGTTGGTCAATATTTGATGCAGCAAAGTGCCGGAAACAATTTTCAAATCAATAAGGTCCACCGGGCGTCCAAAAATGAGTGCAAGTTCTTCAATTAATTTCTGTTTTTTAAGGCTGTCTAATGATGTCCGGCATGCAATAGCTATGTCAAGGTCACTATCTCTGTTTTCTTTATTGTTAGCCAGGGAACCAAATAAAATACAAAGCAAAATATCCGGGTTCTCACCCATCAGTTCTTTAAGTTTTGGTATAGCTGGGGATGTTTTTTTCATTGCAGGAGTTTAGGTCTTTAGAAAAGAAATTAGAAAATCCTGTTGCCATTCCAAATTTCAAAAATAATAACCTCATTTTGTGAAATTGTAATCTTTTAGTACTATCATCAATTCAATCAATGATTTAAAATTTTACTATGAAAATTTTTCACTTTATAGCGCTGTTATTGGTAATCATACTGGCAGCGTGCACATCCAATGACGAAAATACTGAGAACGCAACAGCCAATGTAAATCAAATACTGGATGACTGGCACGAGGCCGCCGCCGCTGCTGATTTCGACCGCTATTTTAATCAATTTGCAAGCGACAGCGCCATCTTTATGGGCACCGATGCCACCGAACGATGGACGGTGCCGGAATTCAAGGCCTACGCCAAGCCCCACTTCGATAAAGGCAATGCCTGGAACTTCACCCCGGTGCAACGTAATGTGTACATTTCTGAAACCGGCCAAACCGCCTGGTTTGATGAAGTGTTAGGTACGCCCAATTTGGGTCCGGCCCGCGGCACGGGCGTACTCACTCGGCAAGACACCACCTGGAAAATTGCTCATTACAATCTTTCCATTCCCATCCCCAATGCCATTGCTGACACGGTGGTGCAACAAGTTGAACAAGCACTGAATGATTCAACTTCAACCAAATGAAAGCTATTGCACAAAGTGACACGGAGAAGCTCAAAGTTTCACAAAGTTAGCTTAGTGTTCCTTCGTGAATTCTTTGAGTAGCTTAGTGGAATAATTGGGGAGCAATTTTGAAAATTTTACTTAATCCATTTATAGTTTTCGATATCTTACTTATTGTTTTCTACTAATTGCTCAATTTTAAAACATGACATACTTTAACCGTCTTATTTTCATCTCATTTCTCTTAACATTATTTATCTCAACCAATGTAAACGCCCAAACGGACGTACAATCTCCGGAGCAGTACCTGGGTTATAAGCTGGGCGATCAATTTACGCCGCATCACAAAGTGCTCGGCTATTTCAAACAGGTGGCCCAGGCATCGCCCATGGTTGCTTATCAAAAATACGGCACAACCAACGAGGGCCGCGAGCTGGGCATTGTAAAAGTCAGTAGTGAAAAAAATAATGGCCGGTTGAAGGAGATTCGCACGGATAATTTAAAACGTACAGGGTTGATGGAGGGTGAAATAGAAGGAGGAAAGATCCCCATTGTGTGGCTCAGTTATAATGTGCACGGCGATGAATCATCAAGCAGTGAGGCCGCCATGAAAACGCTGTATGCACTGGTAAACCCTGATCGCTCTGATACTAAGCGGTGGCTGCAAAATACGGTGGTAATTATGGATCCCATGCTCAACCCGGACGGGCGCGACCGTTACGTGCACTGGTACAAGGAAATGGTAAGCCGGCAATTTAATGCCCGCCCCGAAGCACGCGAGCATCATCAGCCGTGGCCCGGGGGACGTACCAATCATTATTATTTTGATTTAAACCGGGATTGGGCATGGCTCACCCAAAAAGAAAGCCGGCAGCGGGTGGCCATTTATAATAAGTGGATGCCGCAAATTCATGTGGATTTTCACGAACAGGGCTACAATGATCCCTATTATTTTGCGCCGGCCGCCAAGCCGTTTCATGATGCGATTACTGATTGGCAGGAAGAGTTTCAGTACACCATCGGGAAAAATCATGCCCGATATTTCGATGAAAATAATTGGCTCTATTTTACGCGCGAGGTTTTCGATCTGTTTTATCCAAGCTACGGCGATACGTATCCCATATTTAACGGGGCCATTGGCATGACCTACGAGCAGGGTGGAGGCGGAGCCGCCGGGCTGGGCATCATCAAAGCGGAAGGCGATACCCTGACGCTGCGCGACCGGCTTATGCATCATCACACTACTGGTCTTTCTACGGTGGAGGTAACCTCAAATAATGCCGATAAAGTGCTGGATGAATTTGCAGCCTATTTTCAGTCGGCCCGTGAAAATCTCGGTGGAACGTACCAAAGTTTTGTTTTAAAGGCTGACGGCTCCCGAAATTTAACCGCATTGCTGGACTTGCTGGACCAACATCAGATTCGTTACGGCAAATTGGGAGCGCGAGCGGAATATGACGGCTTCAGTTATAAAAGTGGAGAAAATGAGGATGTCGAATTTAATGAAAATGATATTGTTGTAAATCTTGATCAGCCGAAATCGGTATTGACGCGGGTGCTGTTTGAACCGAACCCAGAGCTGACGGATTCATTAACGTACGACATCACCGCTTGGGCGCTCCCCTATGCCTACGGCGTGGATGCCTATGCATTTGAAAATAATATTGCGATGGGAGCCCCACCGGAAGAAGCTGCCGCTATCTCCAATAATGGAGCCGGAAAACCCTACGCATACCTGGCGGGATGGAGCGATTTGGCGGATGTAAAATTTCTGGCGGTACTGCTGAAAAATGATATCACCGTGCGCACCGCAGCGGAGCCGTTCACGCTCGAAAATCGTGATTATAATGCGGGTACATTAATTATCACCGCTAACGGCAATGATAGTATGGGCGACGATTTTTACCGTGAGGTACGGCGCATTGCCAATGAGCATCAACAACAGCTGTACCCTGCATCAACCGGGTTTGTAAGTTCCGGCGCCGACTTTGGTTCCGATAATGTTTCATTGTTGGAAAAGCCACGCGTGGCGTTGCTGTCAGGTAAAGGAACTTCATCAGGGAATGTGGGAGAAATCTGGCACTTTTTTGATCAGCAGATTGAATACCCGGTGACGATGGTGGACACGGATTATTTTTCAAGTGTGAACCTGGACGATTTCGATGTATTCATCCTGCCATCGGGCTATTATAGCTCTACGATGAATGATGATCGCATGAACGAAATCAAAGAATGGGTTCGCACCGGCGGCACGCTTATAGCTGTTCAGGGAGCAAACGGTTTTTTAGCCGGTAAAGAGGGGTTCGCGCTAAAAGAAAAGAATAACGATGCAACGGCAGACAGCAGTGCGAGGCAGGAAGAAAAGTTGCAAACGTATGCCGAGCGGCAGCGCGAACGGGCCCCGAACTTAAATCCCGGATCTATTTTTAAAGTAAGTATGGATAATACGCATCCGCTGGCATTTGGCTATGGGGATGAATATTTCTCGCTCAAACTTGATACGGATGCCTATACCTATTTAGAGGATGGCTGGAATGTGGGAGTCACAAAAGAAGGAGCGCATCAGGCCGGATTTACCGGTTACAAAGCGAAAGAAAATTTAGCCAATACGCTGACCTTTGGCGTACAGAACATGGGCAGCGGTTCGGTTGTCTACATGGTCGATAATCCACTATTCCGCGCATTCTGGTACAACGGTAAACTGCTGTTTGGGAACGCCGTATTTATGGTAGAAAATTAATAGTTTTGAGTAGTGAGTTTTGAGTCATGAGTTTTCTTGCTCTGTCCTCAAGACTAATCACTAAAAAAGCCTTTCCAAATCCGATTCGGCAGCAATGTACCCAAAGGCGTTCCATCCTTCAGCGTTATATACTTTTTGGAAGAGATCTTGGGCCCGGTCTTCACGTCCGTTTATATAGTGCCAGTTGCCCAGTCCATATCCGATGGTGGCGTTATTCAGGGGCGTTTTGCTGTCATCCAGCAGCGATCGTTCTTCAAAATCTCCTTTAAATACCATCAGTAATTTATGGTATGATTCATTTTCGATAATATTCATTTGGCCGGTAATTTTTTCAAGCACATCTCCGGCCGGGATGTCCATACCCGCGCGACGCATGCTCATGTACAGCCAGTAGGTGGCGGCCACGGTCATATCATCATTAGTGGATGCATTTATGCAGTTTTGATATGAGGATACGGCTTCTTCAAAGTTACCTCGAAGATATTGAGCGAGCCCCAGGTGATACCAGATATTGGTGTGTAAGGTGCTGCGGGGTTCATTCTGTTCATTGGGTAACCCATCAGGTTCAACCTGGTCGTCGGTTCCTTCAATGAGTGAAACCGCTTTTTTAAAATCCTTTACAGCCTTACCAAACTGACGCGTGGTGATGTAGCGATGCCCCCGGTGCCGATAAAATCGGGCATCTTCGGGATGTTTTTCGATGCCCTCGCTGTAGATTTCAATAGCCTTGTTATAGTCGCCTAAATAAGCAGTTCTGCGCCCATACCAGATGATCGCATCGGCATTATTGGAATCTTTTTCATAATCTTCCCGAGCAGTTTCAAGATTCCTTTCAAATACCTGTTGCAGGCTGTCATCCATGGCGGGTTTATACAATGTATCACCCATGGCAGAAATGGCCTGATACGATGTTTCTTCGTCCGTATAGGTTTCTGTCTCGGATGAGCAGGCGGCTAATAAAATGCTTAGGCAGAAAATATATAGAGCTGAATATTTCATAAGATTTGACTTAGATTATTTGTAATTGGCCATCTTCTTCAGTCCCCCCTTCTCCAAAGGAGTGCCTCCGGCAGAAGGGGGAAGTTTATCCCGATTGCTATCGGGATGAACCAGGGGATGATAGAACCAAATTCATATTTATGGTAGAAAATCAAAATGTAATATCAAATGTTTGTTCTTTTCCATTGCGTTCTACAGTAACGGTGGTCGATTCTCGCTCTTCAAGGGTATTTAAAACATCCATATATTCATAAATATCTTTTAGATCGCGGTCATTAAGTCGGATAACAATATCACCGTTTTGCAGGCCGGCTTTTTCGGCCGGACCGTCAGCGCGTACTCCGGTGATACGCATTCCTTTTCCGTCAAATCCGTAATCTGGTGTTACGCCCATGGTTGGCCCGTCAAGTGTCATGTTTCGTTGCCTGGTGAACGGCGCTTTGGTATAGCTCAGCTGTTTAGGAGTCAATGTATCTACTGAAGCAATCACCCGTCGTAAATGTTCGAGCACTAAATCTTCGCCTTTGCTGTTAATGTAGCCAGTATCGTCCGAGGGGCGGTGATAATCGGCATGCGTGTCGGTAAAATAGTGCAGCACCGGAATCTTTTTGTTGTAAAATGAGGTATGATCGCTGGCCCCGGTGCCATCGGGTACCGTTTTAATGGCGAGCGAATCGGTGTTGGATTGTTGAATGATTGGGTTCCATCCATCAGAGGTTCCGGTTCCAAAAATAATCAGCTGGTTATCCTTCAGCCGGCCAATCATGTCCATGTTAATCATGGCCTGAATTTTACCGAGTGAAACGGTAGGAGTTTCAACAAAATGTTGTGAGCCCAGTAATCCCATTTCTTCACCCGAAAAGGCAATAAAAAGAATACTTTTCTCTGGCTTATTTTCACTAAAATAGTGTGCCAGTTCAAGTATTCCACTGGTACCCGAGGCGTTATCGTCGGCCCCATTATGAATTTGGCCATCACCCCGCGTGTAGAGTGATCCGAAATTGCCCATGCCAAGGTGATCGTAATGCGCCCCGATTACAATGTATGTTTCAGGTTGCTCCGTGCCTTCAATCAGCCCGACCACGTTGCGGGCAATCCGCTTTTCTTCGGGAAATTCTGTGGTATCTGAATCATGTGGGTTATTTAACACCGACATATTTACGGTGAATTGCTGGTAGTAGGTACTGTCATCACCCAGCGGCTGCAAACCAAATTGCAGGAAATGATCTGCTATGTATCGAGCAGCTATGGCTTCACCGGCGGTTCCTGTTTCGCGCCCCTGCAGGCTATCTTGGGCTAAATAGGTGATATGTGTTTCAATATCACTTGGGGTAATTTCTGTGGTCAATTTCGAGGCCCGATCATCTTCTGCAGGCTCACTGCATGACCAAAGGCCGAGCAGAAAAAATGTAAACAACAATTTATACATGATGTATCGCAAAAAAGTTATGTAATGTGTCTAAAATCGTAAATCAATCGAAAAAGGCGAAACAGATTCGATGGTTATTTTATTAAATGTTGGATGTTCAGGATTCAGCAATATGTTCCATTCATTTGGGACCAATACCGAAGGTGCCTGAGCAATCGCACTTTTGTTGTCATTCGCCCAGCGACTGCCGATATCAGCAAGAGTATCCGGCGCTGGATATTGCCGCCAATTACCAGATAAGCGACTCTTCTTGAATCTAGTTGTAGATAAATTATCCGGTATCTTTAGTTTGAGTAGATGCAGGTCAGCCGGCAACAACTTTTGTGGGGTGTTCACAATCACTTCGAGCAGTGCCAGCGAACAGTGTTGCGAAGTATAGAGTAGGGGCGTTCCTTTATGATTCCACCGCCCGCCGTGCAACTGCGCCCCGGTACCCGACAGATCACGAATATATTTCTGTGCTCCAAGACGGTACACCAGCATCGTTTAAGAATAAACCCCGTATTGCAGTTTGCCCAGTTGATCGGTGATGAGCTGAATGCCAATAGCGGTATCGAGTAGGCCCAGCGGATGTTGCCCGCCAAGCGCGGTATTGGGTTCTCGCAGCCATTGCCGGAATGAGTCAATGGCACCAAAAACCTCGACTCCTTTTTCGGTAAGTTCGGCAAGCAGAATAACTTGTTCGGAAACGGAGCGACTAAGCCGTGTGCCTGATTTTCGCCGCTGAAGCGTGCGTTCGGTTACGGGTAGTAATGCTGCCAGTTCTTTCATGCTGAGGTTGAGCATCTCACCCAGATTTTTAACGGCTTTTAGTTGAATGCCTTTACGTGAAA
>Ga0306906_1000844_pt1 | contig 10601 bp, 18 predicted proteins | sample AntRauTorcE11897_FD_190405 | JGI IMG/M metagenome (GOLD analysis project Ga0306906, IMG submission 190405) | Saline lake microbial communities from Rauer Islands, Antarctica - Metagenome Torckler E11 #897 (v2) (version 2) | ecosystem: Environmental > Aquatic > Non-marine Saline and Alkaline >...
AACATGATTACTATTGGTTCTGATCCAGAAGTATTTCTTCGTGACCCTACTGGTGAGATTATATCTGCCATTGGGCACGTTGGAGGCACTAAGTCACATCCCATAGCTGTTATGTGTGGTGCATTGCAAGAAGACAACGTACTTGCAGAGTTTAACACTGACCCCGCATCAACATGCCGAGAGTTTGTATCTAATCTTAAGACAGTGATGGGCCAGCTTCGTGAACGTGTAAGTCCATTCGAGCTAGCTATTATCTCAAGCCATGAGTTCACCAAGCAACAGCTAATGCGTAGTGGACGTGCCGCTATGATGTTTGGGTGTGACCCTGACTACAGCACATACACTGGCGAGAAGAACTCTGCTCCCAGTGCCCGCACTACCTTACGTACAGCAGGAGGACACGTACATGTTGGCTATGACAACCCGTCGAATCAAAAGAACATGCGTATCGGCACTGTGCTCGATCTGCTTCTCGGCATACCGTCTGTTATTCTTGATGAGGATGCTCGTAGACGTACTATGTACGGCAAAGCGGGGGCGATAAGGCACAAGCCTTACGGTGTAGAGTACCGCTCACTGTCTAACTTCTGGTTAAACCATACTGATCTTATTGAATGGGTGTATCATAGGGCAGTACAGTCAGTGGACTTCAATGACCAGCGCCTTGCTGGTGATGCTGATCGTATTCAGGATTGCATTAACCATAACCTGCCACGTGAAGCGGAGTCATTGATTAAGAAATATAAATTGGAGATGCCGTAATGAGTAAGTATAACAAAGGTCCAGCAGCAAGAGAGCTTCTTACCTTTCTCAAGAAAGAGGGTGTTCTTAAGTCCTTCGTTACCCAATGCTGTGACTTTGAAAAACTTCTACATAATACCGAGAACAGCACTGATAGACGTAGCGATTTCTGGAACCCTAGCGTTGGAGGGTTTTTTTGGGATTATTCTAAGGAGGGCAGATCTTTCTGGGATGAGTTAAATATTAGGTTTCGTACTTCAGTCGAGGATAAGGATGATGAGTGATACATTTGTACCTGGACCTATAGCAAGTAAGCTATTGGTATTTCTTAGGGGCCAAAACATACACAGAGAATTTGCTGCTAATTGTTTAAATCTTAGGAGCTATCTCATACAAGTAGAGGCATCACCTCTCACGTGTATTCATTTTGACGAGCGTGACGGAGGGTTTACTTGGGCTACTTCAAGAGAGGGTCACTCCTTCTGGGCCGACATAGCAGCTGCTGCAAGACGTGAAGGGGTATTCGATAGTGATTGACATGACATCAGAAGATATTAACCGTACATATGCTGAGACATACCTTGGATTCATGGATGAGGATGCTAATAAAGTTCATCCTTTGTTCGTTCTTGGTGCAACTGAGCGTAATAATTTTAATGCTATCATATACTTTGATGACGAGAGGGAGGAACGTAGCTTTAGTATCAACGACCCACAGATAGTACTTACCTACCCTGATAGCGGTGCTGTAACAGTGAGTGATAACGACGCAGTGTTTGTATCACGTCAAGCCCAACGACAGTGGCGACGGGGCATAACATCAAGGCACCTTGTTATTACAGGCGATAAGAAGTTTGACCCTGCTCTTGTTAGGGCTATGTATAACCCCACTTACATAGGATATGCTGCCCTTATTGCAGGCATTGAGTCTGGTTCGATTAACGGAGGTGCCCTTGATCGTAACTTTTGGATACGTAAGAATGTAAAGTATGTTAATCCTGTAGTTATGTTCCGTACTCAGGTAATAGGAGAGTATAAGGACGGTGGCATACTCATCAAAGATAAGGAGATAGGGGCACTATTTGAGGAGGCTGTCAATGTTAACCCGTGATCGCAGAATGCATGAGATTTTTGAGCAACAGCCAGAGATACGCAGCTTCTTGCCTGATGTTACCATCTCAAGCAACCGCTGTATAGGTATTGAAGTTGAGTTAGAAAATGCACATAGTCTTTTCGATGAGGCATATAAATACTGGAGAGTTATACCTGACGATAGTCTGCGTAATAGCGGTGCAGAGCTAGTACTAAGGCAACCTCTAGCTGGTACCGACCTGAAGAAAGCCTTACATGAATTGTCTGGTGTATTCTATAATAACCCCGAAGTTAATGCAAGTGAGCGTACCAGTGTGCATGTCCATGTTGATGCTCGTGACTTGACTGTCAATCAGGTAGGTAACGTACTGACTACATACATTGCAGCTGAGTCTGCACTATATAAACTGGGCGGCAAGAACCGTTACGATAACATCTATTGTCCCGGTGTTAGTGCTGCTACTGAGCAGATGCCAGTGATGCGCCAGATAGTACGTCCTAGGAATACAACTGATGTCATTAGGGCATGTAACGAGTGGTGCAAGTACACTGGGATTAACCTACGATCTATCATTGAACGTGGTAGCATTGAGTTTCGTGCCCATGAAGGTACGACTAGCGTTACTCGTATCCGTGAGTGGGTTAACGTATTGCTTACCATGTTCCGGTATGCAGAGAACGTAGAGAATCCTAAGCAAGTAGGAACACATGCTTCATTGGGTGCTAGTGCCTTTGCTGAACGTGTATTTAGGCAGAAAGCTAACGTTGTACTTGAAGACGGTGTATATGAGCGGTACTCACATAATAACTACATCAATGTGATTGACCTACTGCGTGAGGCTAAGGAGTACAAGCCTGAGCCTAATAAGGAAGCTGCTCCAACAGCTGACATTGAATCTATCTTAGCAGAATTGGATAACTTTATATGAAAAACTATGGAGATAAAGTATAATGTGTGGACTAGTAGGTGTGGCTGGTAACTTAACCGCTACCAGTACAAAGATCATGGCCCAGATGCTTATTGCTGATCAGTTTAGGGGTATACATAGTACGGGGGTAGCTTCTATTAGAGATAATAGTGTAGCTACATACAAGCGAGCAATGAATGCATCTGATTTCCTTCAGCTAAAACGTGCCGATAGTCTATTGGATATTTATGCTGATGCTATCATCGGACATAACAGGGCGGCTACTCAGGGCCAAGTGAACGATGAGAATGCTCACCCCTTTACTCATGGTGATGTTACCTTGGTACATAACGGCACGTTAGTAACACAGCGAGGGCTACCAAAGCATAGTCAGTTTACAGTAGACAGTGAGAACATTGCTTATGCTATGTCACAGTTAGGGGCTAAGGATGTACTGGAAGAGCTAGATGGAGCGTTCTCTCTAGTCTGGCATGACACTAGGAACAACACCCTTAACTTTGCACGTAACGACGAGCGGCCTCTCTGTCTAGCCTATGCTCATGGCATTGTTTACTGGGCGTCAGAAGAACTAATGCTACGGTGGCTCTTGGATCGTAATAAGATTCATAACCCTGTCTTCATGACTCTGCCTGTTGGCCAGCATCACGTGCTCGATCTCAGTAAAAAAATTACAGGCTTCGGTAGCCTTACATTCGAGCGGTTCACCCCAAAAGATCCGTACTCTTACTACCATTACCCTGCTAAATCAGCGCATAAACCTGGACGTACTGGTAATGTTTCTGACTATGTTGTAGATCAGTTAGGAAAAGAGGGGTACAAGATGGATCAGGAGTTAGACTTTGTTGCCAGTAAGTTTGAAGCGTATAGACAAAATTCTAGCATGGGCAACCTATTCGGTAATGACATTACTAATAATAAGAGTGTTATTGTATACGGTGTATCTCGCAATCAAGTGACCATGGAGCCCAACACTGACCAGCCCTCTCCTGACTACCTATATACTAGCACAGTGTCAGGTCGTACTACTTGGGGCTCATCCCGTACCCCTATAACCTGCCTATCCTCATCACGAATATCTAAGATGGGGTTTGCAGAGTTAAACAAGGGCGCTGGTGTGGAGGAATACTACGAAAAAAAGCACTCACTCTCATCCAATGAACAGCTTAAGGACATCAATGTCGATGGGGTATTATTCTTATCTCATGAGATACCAGAAGTTATTGAGCGTGGTTGCGCTTGGTGTGGTGATCCTTTTGATATGGCAGCCCTTCTAGATGCTAAGGTAGCAGAAAATGGAGAGCCTATACATAGAGATGTATGCTGGGAACAATATGAAGAACTTGGAGCGGTAACAGTATGAGCATAAAGTTATATTATACACCACGTATAGTACTTAGCACCTATATAGAATTGAGTAGACTAACTCTTAAAAGCAAGGTAAATGGCCTCGAACGATTGACCTACCAGTACCCTAGCGGGTGTAGATATGGTTTGTTTATTGATGAGTCGGGGGCACTTACTCCGTGGGCTAATCTGATAGAGGAGAGTTTTATTGATGAAGTGAATCCTTATGTTATTCATCAGAAAATCAAGGTGAAAGACATGCGAGAAATTCTTAAGAGGAGTGCTGCAAGATGAGAATTAGACTAATTCCTTACCATGCTGCTAGTGCCAGTGCCCGAGACCTTGCCCGTACTATGGGTATTTTTAGGTTAAAGAAAGAAGGTAGTAGCTTTCGAGCTAGACCTAGTGACGTTATCATTAACTGGGGTAACACTACCTTGACACCTAGATACTGGCGAGTCTTGAACCTAGCGCGGTGCGTAGCTAATGCTTCTGATAAAGTAACCTGCCTTAGTATGTTAGAGGGGAGGCTTGATCATCTAACAGTGCCTCCTTTCACTACTTCCATTGACACAGCAAGGGAATGGTTTGCAACCGACGAAGGATGTGTTGTAGTATGTCGTACATTGACCCGTGCCAGCAGTGGGCGGGGCATTGTAATGGCCCCACTTCCTGATATGATAGTACCGGCTCCTCTTTACACAAAGTATATCAAGAAGGTTAGCGAGTACCGGGTACATGTAGTAGGTAACGCTGTCATTGATGTGCAGAAAAAGATGCGAAGGACTGACATACCTGACGAGCAAGTTAATTGGCAGGTACGTAGCCACTCCAATGGATTTATATTTGGACGTGAAGGAGTAGTACTCCCTGATGCTGTAACAGCTGACTGTGTACGCTGTGTAAATGAGTTAGGGCTTGACTTTGGCGCAGTTGATGTGATATTTAATGCACACCAAGAAACATATTATGTACTAGAAGTAAACACAGCACCGGGCATTACCGGTACTACCCTCGTTAACTATGCAAATGCATTAACTAACTTAGCTAATTCTTAGGAGATAATACTATGTCAGAAGCAAAAACTACTCATTACGATGTATCTATTTCAGTAACTATTTCTGGTGTTAACCACTGCTGTGGGGCACACTTTATGCATGACTTTCGAGTTAGTGGGGGGGCCGGTATTAGGAAGCTTACCCTTGGACAGAAACACAACATGTATAAGGACTTGATGACTAAGGTTGTTGCTGAATGTAGCGGAACTTTAGTGGCAGTTGACTGTGTTCTTAACTTCGGTGAGTGGGAGGACCTTGAACGCGGTAGCAGCTCGTGGCAGCAGAGCGCCAGCGCTGGCGACATTAGCATGGAAAACTTCTGTGAATATTTTGACTTTGAACGTACAGCTGTGTCTAAAAACAGCAACAGCGGCAACCTAGTGGGCTGCTTTAGCTTAGCTATCAACATACCTAACCCTGACAATGACGATGATGTTACTAAGTTTACTGTAGATAAGCCTGACTTTAGTGATGAGCCTAATAAGGAAGCTGCTCCAACAACTGACATTGAATCTATCTTAGCAGAATTGGATAACTTTATATGAAAGAGTATCCCCGCTTAGCGGTTACCTTTGAGGATCACACCTCTGGCCTGAAATGCGTAAGTATACTAGAAGCTATGGGGTATACTGCGCCTACCATTAGAATCGGGGCCTTCGGAGCTACCGACTATGTAATAAGTAGAGGCAGATATGGTAAGTTGAAATACGGATCCGACACCGTCAATGTTAATAACTGCTTCCACGCTTTGGCTTCGGGAGTAAAAATACCCATTGTGAGTGCCGAGATTTTCCTTAAAAGATATGAGAAGTGCGACGTATGAATATGCCTGACTTAGCAGTTACGTATGATACTCGTAATGATGGTCAAACGTGCCTTGCTATACTAAAACGTATGGGTTACACAACTATACTAAGTACTGTCCCTAGAGATTCTGCTTACTTAGTAAGTAGGGATGGTAGTGGTTACCTAGCTTATGGCAGTGATACTTATAGTATTAATGGCCGCCCTTACCTTACCCCAGTGCCTGTAGTAGACGCTACTAGGTTCATTGAAAGATACGAGGGATAAAAAGTATGAGAGATATAAAAGACTTTGCTATTCCAATAGAAAATAAAGTACAGTACGTGGCTGTTAAAACAGCTATGGAGAAAAAAGGTCAAAGGTTTGCTCCGGGAGCATCACCGGATCTTGTTAATAATTGGAGTCGTAACTGGCATTTTGTATTCAGCCCTGAAAGGGACATATGGGTCTTTTCTTATAGACTACCCTATAGAAAAAAGATTATAGATTTGTACAATATTTGCAAAACAAGAAAAGCTATTAACCTAACCCTAACCCTAACTGGAGTTACTTCATGAATAAAGAAATTGTAGCAGTATACGGATCACTTCGTAAAGGGTTTGGTAACAACCGCTTGCTTGAGACAGCAGACTTTGTATCAGATGGTATTACTTTGAAAGAGTTTACTATGCATAGCCTTGGTGGGTTCCCTGCTATCATAGAAGGCGGTGATCATGGTGTTACTGTCGAGATTTATGAAGTAGATCCTACTACATTCAAAAGGCTGGATGGTCTTGAAGGTTATCCTGATTTTTATAATAGGCAGCAGACGTTAGTAGACTGTGGTGGTGGTAGGCAGGTGAGTGCATGGATTTATTACATGGAAGAAGGTAGTAGGTTTATTGATAATTCTCCTGTAGTATATTCAAATGATTGGAAAGAATTTAATACTTGACATGCATGTATATGTATGGTATTTTATATATTATATGTATTTATATATATATATATGTATCTATTAGCATTTATTATATCATACAATCTTTTACTTGTCAATAGGGTATAACACAATGAATAAAGAAAAACTTAGAACATATGCAATATACTGTTCAACAGCAGCAGACGCTATGAAAATGAAAGAAGTTCTTATAACAGCAGGAGAGTATGTCTTTAATCGAGATACTACACAAAATGGACCCATACCGTGCCATTTAAGATATACTTATACTTATGGGTATTGGCTAATGTACCACCCCGAACGCCAGCGCACCATCCCCCCCTCCCCAATCATAAACTTCAGCGACTTAGTAAAGGATAAATCCTAATGGATGTATTTGATAGTGACATGATTGACACAGACGTAGACGTGTATGATACGGCAGGAACTAAATTCTGTGATGCTTGTTGCAGTGACGTGCCGCTTGACTCCTTTGGTATGCCTGAATGTAAGACATGCAACCCTCAGTTTGATGAAGAGATGACTGACGAGGAAGGTAACGTCAAGGAGCTAAACTTCCATGCGCTCTATTAACCTAGAATTTAACACTACACTTGGTGCTAAATGTTGGAAAAAATACTTAGTTTCATTAGGCTTTGTTGATATACATGCAGATAAAGAGACAGAACACTGTACTATGGTGTGTCTTCTGTGGCATAGGCGCTTTTACTTACTAGAAAGTGAGTGTGCAAGCCACAGCATACCCATTGTAAATATTGACGATGAGGGAAACCCAATAAAACAGATACTGACTAGGATACAGGTAAAAGCAAATGGACGATCACCTGAAGAAAGAGATCAAGCAGCAAATCAAGGGCCACCTGAACAGGGGAGGTAGTGTTCGCATTGTCTGCCCCTCTTGCAATGGTGGCAGTAGCAGAGAGAAATGTATGGCTGTACTCAACAGCGATAAGGGTACATGGTTCCAATGCTTTCGTGCTAACTGTGGCGCTAAGGGGTTCCTTAATGGTACTGTATCCTTCGGTGTAGGCAAGGCTTTGCATAAGAATAGAACCCCTAGTTCTAAGTTAACTATAGCAGCGTTACCAGAAGAAGCTTACCAGTACCTACCCGTACAGCACACCTCCATTCCTCCTATGTGGGAGTCTAGGCTACACATGGTACTGTACCCTGTGCTGTCCTACTGGGGTACAGAGCTAGGCTACGTACAACGGCACTATGATGGCCTCAACAACTGGTGGTCTGGCCCCAAAGCTATCAACATACTACACGACACAGAAAGTACCGAACCCTTTCTTCACTTTCCTCTGTTGACAAGAGAGAATTTTAATGGTAGTCTAGTTATTGTAGAAGACTGGCCAAGTGCAGAAGCTGTTGCTAAGCACCATCCTTCATGTGCTCTACTGGGTACTAACCTAACGGAAGGTGACATAGGTCACATGCTTAAGATTGGTGTCAAGCACTTAGTTATAACGCTAGATGCAGATGCTACAGCCAAGGCTGCTCGCATGAAGCGCAAGGTGGCGCTGTTGTTTGACAAAGTTGACGTAGTATTTGTAGACAAAGACCCTAAAGATATGTCTAATACTCAATTAGAGGAGACCTTTACATGACTAAGTTTTTCGTAATAAAAAATAGTACACTGAGCAGGCACTGCTTGAAAAAGCTAGTGAGTGCGTATGAAATCCACGGAGGCAATAGATGTATTCCACTTAGGGAGATAAACAGAGGAGCCTATGTAAACAGAGGGCACTATATGGTAGCTATGTATCCAAAGCATATCCTAATTAATTATATTTCATATCCCCCAACATCCCCAAGTATTCCTACACTCCTTGCAATGAATTTATATCAAGCAGTGTATGGTAAACCTTTAGTTAATACATGAATAAAACCTTTGCAATACATAACAGTGGTAGAGCACGGAGTTGTTTAATAAAATTGGTGAGCATGTATCCAAGGGGTTTCATTGGTAGCAGTTGGCGAGCAAATTTATATGCTGAGATATTTAGAGGGGATACCACTACACAGCCAGCTTACTACCTAGTAAGCATGAATTCTACAGGTATTTACATTAGCTTCTTTTCTGCCCCTATGCCCGCAATCAATCGCGAACTTAACAACAGTGACTTATACAAGTGTATATATGGGGAGTATCCATAATGTTGCGGATAGTTCTAGAACTTAAAAGTAGTAATATAGCTAAGGGCGCTATTCGTCGCCTTGTGCGACAGGCCATTACCGATGATGATACGTTTAGATTTGTGTATGATGAGGGGTTAGAGTTATATTGCTATAATCCCTGTTATCTAAACAGTTACAGTGTTATACTAGAGAAGAAACTAAACGATCCTAAGATTAGACTGCTGCTGTACTGCAACATCAATGAAGACTTAGCAGAAGAGATTTATTCTTCTTATGATAGTAATTTTTCAGCTAGAATTAGACCAAAAGATTTACAAAAAATAGTAGATAAACTTACAGGAGAGGTGGTTGAATGAGTGAGAGCCGTATAATATCGGCACTGATACATGACAGAGCAGCGTATGATAGCATTGGTCCAGTCATGGACCCTGATGAGGACTTCTCTGATCAGGGTGCAATCATTGTTAATAAGGTACAAGAGTACTACGACAATGATGTTGATGCTGATCACATTGATAAAGAATTTCTAATTGATCATATCAAGAGTGACCACCCTAAGCATAGCGATACCTTTGAAGGCATAATTCGTACGTTGCAAGAGGTGTCGATACCTAACGTACTGTCTGAGTTCCGCAAGGTTAAGCTCAATGCTGCACAGCAACGTCTAGCAGAGGCACTGCTTGGTAATCAGGACAGGGAGATTGAGCACTACCTTGAAAAAGTTAATCACTATCGAGAGATGGCTGAAGCTGATGATGATGGTAACGTATTCATTCAGACAGACATTGATGATGTACTACGTGCATTTGATAGGGACAACTTAATCAAGGTATACCCCCTCTCTCTTAATGAGAAGCTTGGCGGTGGGGTAGTACCCGGCACACAGATAGCTATCTATGCACCAACTGAGGTAGGCAAGAGTCTTATTGCTATCAATGCTGCTTGTGGTTTTATGAAGGATGGGTATAAGGTACTGTACTGTGGCAATGAAGACCCCGCCATGTCCATGCTTAGCAGGTTCTACTCACGGTTATCTAGCATGACTCGTGATGAGATGATGCTGCACAAAGCAGAAGCTAGGCAACGTGCTTATAACAATGGCTATGGCAACTTAGTATTTTATGAGATGGCACCGGGCAGTGTGTTTGATATTAAACGCATGGTAGATAAGTACGAGCCTGACATTCTTATAGTAGACCAGATGGCTAACATGGAGACACGTGCCATGTTTACTAAGGTAGAAAAGAATGAGTACCTTGCTCTCAAGATACGATCTATTGCCAAACAGTATGGCCTTGTTAGCATCATTGTACACCAAGCAAGCGACAGTGCCTATGGTAAGCTTGGTATAGAAAAGAATGATATGTACTACAGCAACGTAGGTGTTCAAGGACAGATGGATATTATGATTGGTATCGGCATGGATGATACGTATGAGCAACAGAATAAGCGTATGCTATGCCTGACTAAGAATAAAATTAGCTCTGATCATAGCCACATACCAGTGATCATTGACCCTCACTTATCTAAAGTACTGAGTATAACAGGAGG
>Ga0306906_1000851_pt1 | contig 10566 bp, 14 predicted proteins | sample AntRauTorcE11897_FD_190405 | JGI IMG/M metagenome (GOLD analysis project Ga0306906, IMG submission 190405) | Saline lake microbial communities from Rauer Islands, Antarctica - Metagenome Torckler E11 #897 (v2) (version 2) | ecosystem: Environmental > Aquatic > Non-marine Saline and Alkaline >...
AAGGAAGTAGCTGCTGCTGCAAATGAACAGCTAAGTGTGGCAGTTGAAGAAGAGAAGAGTCAGACAGATAAAGCCCTAAAGAGTATTGAGTTAACTGATGAGGCAGTCACAAAGGTCAGAAAAGGGGAGAAGGCTCTTAATAAGGCTACTGAGAAGCTGAAGGAGAAGGTTTTTAAGCCCACCCCAAGCAACCCCACAGGAGATGTTAAAGATGAAGCAGAGAGCCTTACAGAGCCTTGTGATGAGTATCTTTCTAATGATGATGTTAGGTTGCTCAAGCAATCGCACTGTCTTACAGACGGAGACCCAAGCAATTGCAGTTTCTGAGAGTCTCAGCCAACCCTGCACAATACGTGTATATCCGGGCGGTTACTCTAAAGAAGACTTAATGAATGAATATATTATGGCACTGTCTGTCATAGGCAAGTGTGAATTACAACGGAAGCAATCACTCAATCTAAGCAAGGAATTAAAGAAACTTTACGATAAGTAAACGGGAGATAATAAAATGACCGACCAACATAGAGGATGGTTTGTACAAGTAGTAACGTCAATCATTACTTCTTTAGCAGTTCTGGCCGGTACTTTGTTTGCAGTTCAGGGTGATGTTGTAAGTGCAGACTCCATTGCGGAAGCAAGTAGATTGGAGTCAGCTTTTCGCAGGATTGGACATCTTGAAACAGCGATGAAAGAGCAGCAAGCTAATTCAAACGCTAAGATAGTTGAACTAACAAGTCAAGTGTTTAGGTTGCAAAGTCAACTAAATAAAGATCTAGATACTCTTGATATGTTTGAGAAATTCATGGATGGATTGCCTTTCGAGGCTTGGCTTAAGGAAGTAACCTACAACAAAGACAGTGAACCTGAGTTTAAAATGCTGTTGATTAACAAACAGTATGAGCATATATACGGTATAACAAGAAATAAATACAGAGGTTTAGCTGACTCTGAGATTTGGGGTCCAAAGATTTCTGAAGCATTTAGAAAGAATGCCCTTGAAGTGTTAAGAACCAAAGATAGTCTTGTAACTTACAGGTCTTACCCTAAAGATATCAATCGCGCCAGTAAAGAAAGAATGGTTGTAAGACTATATCTCAATCTTATTTATGGAAGGCAAATGGTATTTGGAATGGCCGTTGATCTTGAACAACAAGGCTTAATAAAACAATAAAATATTTTCCTCACATAATTAAACCCGGAAAGCTTGATAGGCTCTCCGGGCTTTTTATGTGTTACTCACAAGCTGAACACTCTCCTTTAGATGCTTGGATACCTGCTCGACTATAAATATAATATAGACCCAGAATATCTTCATTCAAAAAAGCTTCCTTGTGAACTTCACTAATATATCCCTCGTCTTCACCAGCAGCAAAGAATAGGTTAAGTGACTGCCATTGATCTAAATGCTTCCCTCTCGCAGCAGCAAGTCTAATAACATCAAACTGGTTAATCTCAAAAGCTGTCCTAAAGACCTCTTTCTGTTCTTCAGTTAACCAAGTGACGTGCTGAACACTTCCCATATTGTCACGTATATCTTTAATGTTAGCCTGTGTATTTACTTTAAGCTCTTTCATAAGGCTTAGAAGCACAGGATTTACTCTGTCAATCTCACCAGCAGGTGTTCTTTGGGTGTATACCATCGCTGTGTCTGGGTTTATACCTTCTGAAACACCACCCATTATTAGGGCAGTAGATTTTGTAGGAGCAATAGCAAGTAGGTGAGTGTTGGCACGATTGTACCCCTTACACCAATCTGGTTCTCCCCACTGTTCTGCAATCCACTTTGTAGCTCTCTCTGCTTCGCTTCTAATACCTTTAAAGATTTTATTATTAAGCATGTGAGCTTCGAAACCACCAAAAGGTATACCCTTGATTTGGAAAAGTGTGTGTAGACCACAAACACCAAGTCCTAAAGCACGACCTTTCTTAGTTGCTGCAATAGCTTTTTCAAGACCGGGGATATTCTTACCCCTCTCAAGAAATTCCTGTACAACACAATCAAGAAATATTGTTGCATGGTACACTGCGTCAGTGTCTTTCCAATCCTCATAGAAGAACAGGTTCATGGATGCGAGAACGCATGTATATGTATACTCAGCACTAGAGTGCAGCATGATTTCATTACAAAGCTGTGGAGCTTTAACATCGAGACCATGTTCAATATACCACTCAGGGCGCTTGAGGTTCGCTTTATCAGGGAAGAAGAAATACCCCTTACCTGTCATCATCTTAGTCTTTAATGCTGTCTTATAACGATCAAGGGCATCTTCATCCCCATCTATTAGAAGGTTAATGAAATCATTAGATACATTCCAACCAACATTATTACCATCTGGTTCTGCTTCAAGGTATTCACACACCTCGTAGAAGTCGCTATGGTCGATTGGAAGATAGCCTGCCCAGCTACCACGCCTTGCTGTGCCTTGTGCAACATACTCCATATCTTTCTGGAAAAGCTGGAGCAAAGGTACAACACCAGATGTCTTACCACCGATACTAATATCAGAACCACGGCCACGAATATCACCGAGGTATCCAGCAGTACCGAATCCCATCTTAGTGAGCATGGCAGTTTCATGTCTCGCTTTATAAATCTCATCAATACTATCCCCCACATAACTACCAGCACAACTTACAGGTAAGCCTCGGTTTGTTCCGGTATTGGATAAAACAGGTGTTGATGGTGATACCCAACCTTTCCACATTAGATCAAAAAAGGTATGTTTCCATTCCTGTGGGTTTGGTGTGTGTGCTGCTAGTGTACTTGCAATCCTCATATACTGTTCTTTAGGATTTGCAGCTTGGTAGAGGTACTTCTCTTTGAATAGCTGGTAGCCACCTGTACTCCACCACGAAGGAGCTAATTCCTGCTCTTGTAGCTTCTTACGTTCTTCGCTTAATTTCTCATACGCCATTAATATAACCTCCTGTCCAATTCTTATGTTTTTGAATGTTACCTCTTAACATTTTTGCAACTCCTGTCTTATCTAATCCAAATTCTTCTGAGAATTTTCTAACATTTTTTCTATAATATCTAAGACCATCTGGAGAAATGGCTGTACTAACTAACATTGAAAGTAAAACCCTCCTTATCCCAATTTCTTACATATTGATTACCTTGTGAGCTAAAGAAGTCTTGCATCTGAAAACCGTTTATTCCTTTGTAGAACCAAACAGCTACAGGGTTATACTCAACTTTATATATAGGCTTTAGTCCTAGATTTTCAAGGCAATAGTTAACACGGCTCTGAGCAAAGTGTTCTAATTGTATATCAGTAATGCCATCAATCTTACCTTTAGAAAAGATACGTTTAATAATGACACGTTCATGTTGGAAGACTGTCTCTGCGGCAGTATACATATCCTGCTCTAGTTTTTCAATATCTTTCTCATCTATCTCACCAGCCTCAAGCATTTCTGCCTGAAGTGTTCTATACAACCAACCAGCGGCTTCAGCGTGTAGGTTTTCATCACGAGCAGAGAAATTAATACCACTCACTAGGTTCAGTAGTTTATTCTTACCTGAACTTTGGAAGTGCTTTAAGAAAGCGAATGAAGTATATAGAATAGCCCCTTCTCCGAATGTAAAAGCACCCAAGGCTCGTAGATCATCTCCTCCATACAGTGTATTTTCAAGAAACTTGATACGTTGATTAAGGTCTTCATCATCTTTATAACTCCTATAGAATTCATCATCTGCTAGACCAAGCTCTTCATTAATTTTTGAGTAGAATTTGGCATGTACTTGTAGTTCCATTGCGCCAAACATAGCAGCCATTGGTTGTATGTCAGCAGGTCTTGGAAACTTTCTAAATACAAAGTTCAACCAAAACTCATCACCAATTATTTGTTCATACTTAGTAAATAAACGTAGAAGTTCAATAGTTCCAAACCTCTCTGACTCTGTCATGTTAACCATTATATCTTGTTTATCTTTATGTACCTTAACTTCATCGTGAGGCCAGAAGTGGTGTGCTTGTTTGTCTGCGTACCACACAGCCTCTGGATAGTCCACGGTAAATTCTGATTTTGGTGTTCTTAATCTAACTGCCACAATTATTCCCCTGCTTTTGTATATATATCAGACTGAGCCTCTGCTCTCCTGCTCATACGTCTCATTTCTTCTTTTAGAAAGATGTCTTCTGTGGAGTATAAGAAGGCACCTAATGAAGCGGCACCAGAACCTCTCCAGTCAAAGTCTGTTCTTTCACTTCCTTCCACCCGGTTACATAACACAACATCATTCCTTAGATTTCTGTGATTACACTCGACCATTTCATAAGGTCTTGTGATGTCCATTCCATTTGTGTGTAGAATTCTAGCAAGCTCTGTCGGTTCAGGTTGTGGGTCAACCCAATCATCAAGTAGTTGCAAATCTGAAACACTTAAATAAAAAAAATTCATAGGGTTTGTTTCTCCGTCTTGTTATTAAAATATCTTCTCCAAAAGTAACCACGAATAATAGATATAAAAGTAAAGATTACTGTTATTCCTAAGTTATCTACAAATGTGGTTGGTAGGTTATAAATTGGAGCGATTAAAAAAGTCCAGATCAGAAGCGATAGCAACCAACCAGTCCCCACATTTAGTACCTGTTCTACTAGGGAGTGTTTTTTACTCTGGCTCATAGTTCCAGCAACTGTGGTTGTCAATTAACTGACGGTGTTGAATGAATCCAAAGAAGTTACCGGAATGGTAACCAAGCCCATTAGTATAACCTGTCACACCCTCCGTGTCAAGGTCTGCTTCACAATCAATTGGAGTACATTGATGTTCAAAAGGAGACGCATGTACTGGTTTAGCGTCTACCAGAAGGCTGTATAACATTTCAGCTTTCTCTAGGCTTTGGTCAGTAAGACGATAACTAACCTGAGCACAGCAAGATGACGATATTTTCAATGCATCTTGTAAACTGAAGCCTCGTTTGTGGTCTAGCACCTCCATTTCTAAGCTTAACTTATAGTATCCAGAAGCCTTCCAAACACCCTCACCGTAGTTGCCAGAGTAGTAAGGTACATGCCACTCACCTATACGTAGGAAAGTTGGCTCAGACTCTTGAGAAGCCTTGTACATACAGTTTGACAACTCTCTGATCTCTGGTTGAGCATCCTTGTGACTACGTAGCCAGAAAAAGTTATCGTACTCTGTGGCTGTGCATACAACCTTAATAAACTGGAAAGGTTCTAGCAGTCTATTAACGATTTGTTTGTGGTACCCAGCTTCATGGAATGCATTAGCATGAAAGATAGCGTCATTCCTAGCAAGATCCCAAGCTTCCTCTCGGCTTGGTTGGGAAAACTCTTCACCAAAACCAAAAGTATTTGAATCATTTTCTACTGAGTTATAACATTCATCGTCAGCTTGCATGCCTTTCTGGTGAGCACCCCAATGAACAGGTTTAGCTGTATTTTCACGGATGTTATTAATCATCTTAGGGACTGGGATAGCGCGACTACTAGCAGCGTTTCGGCTGAATAATCTGTGCGTCATAAACTCTGCGTGAACAAAGCGAGGATAGTTCAGTTCGTAAGTTGTTACACGTTTGCCCGCAGGACTTACGCTATCAGCAATAATCTTGGCAGAGATTCCACCCTTACCTTGTACTTCAACCATACTTTATGACCTCCTGCATTATAAGTCTTGTGAATACTTCCGGTTTAATGTCTTCGTTCTTCTGCCTCATCTTGATAGTGTGCGCTTCCCTTGGTTCAATGAAGTTTCGACTATCCCCTTCGAAGTCATTAAAACCTTGCCCTGTGAACTGAATGATATAAATGTTGTTGCCACTAAATTCGTTAATTATCGGCAAAGTTTCTTCAATAAAACCTGAGTCAGTAAATACAACACCACGTTCAAAGTCTCCAATAGATATAGAGCCTGCTGATTTCTTGCCAAAGAAGTCCTTACCGAGATTAGGCTTAGTCATAACTTCGCTAACAAAGATTAAAAAGTCTCTTGGAGACCTGCCTCGGAAAATACTGCAAGGCTTTTCTTTTAAAACTCTGTCGGTACAGTAGTGAATGAATTGCCCGTAGTTGTTACAGTTTGTGAAAGGATATGCACTTTGATACAGCGCAGTTTTAAATGCTTTCAGCTCACAACCGTACAACTCTTGAAGGCATTTGCCGATAGTGTCTTTACCAGCCCCCGAGGGGGCGTTAAGTAAGAGTATTTTATTACTCAGTAGGTTCATCTTCGACTACCTCGGATAGCTTTTGGGTCATTTCAATAATATCTGACAAGTCTACTCCGACAAAGTCATGAGGCTTCAACAGCTTCTTATCATGCTCACGGATTACGGAATAGAATTCATCCCCATCTTCCATAGTAGTCAGACGAACAAAAGCAGCAACGCCTTTTTCTTCATAGAACTTGACAGTCTCATTAGCATATTCAGGAGTGTCGTGGAACTTGGTTAGGTTGTTGTCACAAACTCTCTCCAAGGCATCACTAACATCTACACCACAGAGCTGTAGTTTCTGGTAGAGACCAATAGCAACGACCATAACGTCTGCAACACCATCTACAAGCTCTGTGAGATCCTTATCAGCAACTGCGTTATAAGTTTCAGCAGCCTCTTCTACGATCCTGTCGCTTTGATTGCCAACCTGTTCCCAGAAATCTTCACTCAAAGGTCTGACGCCCTTGTTGCCAATCAAGTTGTTGAATAAAAAGATTTTCTCGTATACTGTCATAAATTTTACCTCTTCTGTGTGTTTATCGTCAACTACTTAGGCGTACTTTTTAACAAGATAGTCTAGACTTACCATCATTGGGTTTCCGAAACCTTGCTTAACATCATGTAGTACAGTGATGCCTCGAAAGTGGTTGTTACCTTGTGGGCCTTTGTATTCCTCATCATGAGGGTAGAAGGCACCATTTACAATACCAATCTGCATCTTACCGTCAATGCTGGGTTTGATTGCAATGTCAAGGCACTGTTTATGTCCAACAACGAAAGACCTCCCAACATTTTTAAGAACATTCAATGCTGTGCCACCGTATGGCTTACCTGTCATTGGGTTCGCAAGGTAGTGGACGTAGAAGATACCGTTTTCCATTACTGGTTGAAGGAAATCGTATACTTCCCAACCATATGATTCTAGGTTCAACAACTTTGTTCCGAGAAATCCATGCAACTCTGGGGTGTCGTTAGTGAATCTATCAATACGATCTTCGTGATTACCCATACAAAAGATCATACGTGGAGAATACACTTTCTTTTTGTTTCTTCTCTGACTCTCTTGGAGCTTCTCTAGTGGCCCTGTGATCAGAGCCATGCCCTTGTAGCCAGCATCCAAGTCCTCTTTAATACGGCGTCCCTCAAAGGCTTTCTTGCCCCTGTCGTAAGAAGATAGCGACGGCATATCAAAGTGGTCGCCAATATGCACAATAACATCTGGCTTCTTTGCTACGATGTACCTGCCTAGTGCTTCGAGGTGTGTAAAATCTTGATCTGGTTTACATTGTGTGTCTGCAATAATTAAATGCTTCATATATCTTATGCCCTCTCTGTGAATACGTAGGATACTCTAGGATTATACTTATCAACTTCTGTTTCCTGTAGTACTTCTACTTTAATATACTCATCGTTGTCGTCTACAATAATACCCAGCTCTGTTAGAGCGTCATAAAGAAACTTTGTATTAGCAGCTATGAAGTTGTGTTTGTCTGATCTGCGTCTACTTTGTTTATAAAGCTTAGCAGTAACGTCGATTGGTTTATCGAACTTCATTTTATCCTGCTTTGTGTCTACAAGTATCTGTCTAACTATCTCTTTGAACATTTTCTTGGCTTTATTGTATTCAAGGTAATGAGCATTATTCGTATAGTTGAGATTGATTCTGAATTTTTTATCCTCCTTAGTTTTTCTAGGGAGCAGAACGACTAGTGGACAGTCGATCTTTAATACTTTAGGCACTGTCAGGCTCAGGTGGATGCCAACGATCACCTTTCAATCTTTGCATCCATAACAAATCAGCCTGCTCTTTCATAAGCTCTGAGATAAATTTCTCTTGATCTGTACCGTCCCAAGATTTATAAGAATAGGTTTCTGTTTCAGAGTCCCAACCCTCTTGCTCACTGTACCAAGCCAGATAAACCTCATAGCAACGCTCATATAGCTGGAACTCAGTAACGCAATCATCAAGCAATGCCTCTGCACCTTTCTCTCCAATAGAAGCAATCTTTCTTGTGCCATACTTTTCTGCAATTAATTTAGAAAGACCTTGGCATCCGGGTATGTTGTCAGATGATTTGTCACCTTTCAAGAGTTGTTGATAGAAGTTTTTGTTGGCTTGCTCCATTGTAATGAGAACAACAGCATCATCTTTGTCTGGATTGAAGTGATTACCGGGAGTATCCCGTAAGTCTTTATCAGCAGACACACAGACTGTTGTAGGGTTGTCTTTGTTTTCTAGATAACCCCTGTATGCCACAACAGAACAAGCATCGTCAGCCTCGTTACCGTGGATTACAATGGCACCTAAAGATTCTACGTACTTCCTTACATTATAAAACCAATACGGTTTTTCTGTGTTATCTCTGTTGCCTTTGTATTTTAAAATTGTTGCAATCTTTTCTCGATAGTTGCCTTTGCCTGTGAGATAGATCTTGTATTTCTTAGCTTTAAGTTTTGATTTAATTGATTTCATCTGGAAATCAAAAGATTCTTTCGCGTCTTCTTCTGTAAAGTACTCAAGTCGTGGGCGAATTTCGTAAAGTTTATCCGCTTCCATAAAGAATTCTGACTGGTCTTTTACATAACCCTTCGCTTCCTTAGAGTATTTAAAAGTCTCAATTAACTCACCATCCTCAAAGATATCGTAGTAAGTGTGTTGAGCAACAGAAGCAGCACGATAGACTAGAATATCACCATCAATAGCTACGGTATCAAAAATCATTGTAAACCAGCCCTTAGAGAATGCTTAAATTTGTCTACGATTTCATACTCTGTTATGTCACCGTTAGCTATCGCTTTCTCAATAGCACCTTCCGGTAAATCCTCATCTTCTTTCCTGTTGTCGTAGATAAAGTCTGAAACCAAATCATCTACAGCATTAATTATATTTTGATATTTACTCATAGAGTTACCTCTTAATAAAAAAAAGGCGGAGCATAACTAGCCCCCGCCCTTGATTAGTTCTTAGTAATCTGATTCTTCATCAGGATCAAATGGAGGTTCATCTTCACCTTCAGGTTCGCTGTTACCAGTAGTTGAGTAGTCTTCGTCGCTCTCCGTAGAGTAGTCGGCGTCTTCAACAACTTCACCGATCTCGTCAACACTATCGCCAGATTGATATTCAATCAGGTTGTCAACACGAACAGCCTTAAGCTTTGCAAATGTCCCAAACTTGTTGTTAATAATATCGTACATAACAACACCAGAAGATCCGTTGGCAACCAACTTAGTCTTAGTGATGTCAGCAAGAAGTACCTTACCTGCTTTCTCGCCAATGTTTTCATAAAGCTTTGCGCGATACTTAGGGTCACACTGTACGATTTGCTTTGTCTCAAAGTCTTTGAAGTGAGTATCTTTCTTCAACTTAACAACAAACTGCTTGTCTTGGTCAGCGAACGGAGCGTCAAACTTGTAGATCTTTTTGAACTCTGCATTGCTAAATGCTTTTGCTGGTTGCTTAGCAAACTGCTTAGTCCAACGCCCTGCTGCTGCCTCACTGATAACACAATCAACAGTCCACTCTGTATCCTGTGGGCCTTCCGTCTCAAACTTCTGAGCTGGTTGTTGAATCTTTACGTAAGCCAGTGTTACATCTTTCAGTACTGCCATAGTATGCTTCCTCTTTTTTGCTATTGGATTTAAACTGCTGCTTTTGTCTTAACTTTGCCGTAAGCATCGTTGTGAGCTTGGATACGACGAACTCGTGCGTACAACTCAGCGAACTTCTTACGATCAGAGTTACTCATTTCTTTAAGGTTCTCAGCGCAAGCTGGAATACCACTCTCTTTCTTTCCGTTACTACCTCTGGTTGTCAGTGGAGTTGTTTGACGTGGTGTGAGGATAAAATCAACACCCGCTGTAAGCCACCCTGAGACTTCCTTTGGAGGAGACTTGCGATAGCTAGTGCCACCGCCCTGCTTATCGTTTGGGTGACGCTTCTGGTGACGCTCAAGCTTTGCTGCTCGGTTCTTTGCAGCCTTGCTTTGATAAGCTGCATAGTAATTCTTCTGAGCTACACCGTTTCTTCCTGCTCTTCCTGCCATTTCTTTTCTCCTTTTGTGCGACTGTGTGAGGTATACTATAGGGGTTACTTATTAAAGTCAACCCATGATAGCTTTATTTAATAATTAGTGAGTTTCACTCCAATTTGCTCCGATGTCGTAGTCTGCTGCCAGCGCAACACGGAAGTTATAGTACCGCCCAGCTTCGGCCATAGTCTCTGAGAACACTTGGCCTACCTCAGACCAGCCTCTTTTATAGACACCACCTCTTTCCTTGACGTTACTAAGAACCTTACCTTCTATTTCAAAAGACTTAGCTTCTTCCTTTGTGTCAAAGGTGTACATATCTATAAGCTTTGGACTAACCTGCCACTGGCACTCATC
>Ga0306906_1000852_pt1 | contig 10564 bp, 10 predicted proteins | sample AntRauTorcE11897_FD_190405 | JGI IMG/M metagenome (GOLD analysis project Ga0306906, IMG submission 190405) | Saline lake microbial communities from Rauer Islands, Antarctica - Metagenome Torckler E11 #897 (v2) (version 2) | ecosystem: Environmental > Aquatic > Non-marine Saline and Alkaline >...
TCACATGCTTTTAATCCTCAAACATTGATGTTCATGGAAAAAACGATTTCTCCAAAAGTATGAATCGTTCTTTAAATTAATTAATTTTTTAAGTAGCCAACTAAATAAGACTATGCCCCGTCGCTATCAAGAGTCTTCCAACAGTGAACGCTTCTAAGGAGTCGATATTTAATAAAGACGCAATCCCACCACCAAAGAAGACCACAGCCGCCAAACAAGCATCAAATGTATCACAAAAAGATACGTAAGCATTCTGAGTGTTATCAAAGAGTTTTTGCGTCCTTTGCACCGTAGGAACTGTATAATTTATTTAAAAAGACAAGGTTCCAAACGTATTTAATATCAGTGACCAAACGCCATTAGACATCCATAAGGTCGCTTGATAGCGAAAAGCAGTGATGAGAACTCAAACAAGTTCTAAAACGACGACTCACCTTAAAAGCAGCCTGATGCCTACAAATAGCTTCTCTAAGTCGTTGATTTTGTTGACTTCAAGGCCTAACTGCTCACGATACTTATCAGGAGTAGGCATCGTTTCAAAACCCATTTCTACAGCTTCTTCAGGTAAATATTCTTCTTTCACAAAGTCATCTTTTTGTTTTAGCAGTCCCTATAAAGACGGTTTTGTCCCTCTTCGCTTTTAACGGTCATTTTGTCTATGGAAATACATCTTTAAAATAATCTTTATGCGCCGTAGTCGATTATGTGAACTATGATTATTATTCCTTATCTAATAGTTTAAGCTTGAATGATTTAATTGTTTACAATATTTACTGTATTTCTTCTAAAGTTATCATGTCGTTGTATGCACGCTATTCAAAAACAGGTCGTGTAGTATACGAGGTTGCATGACTAATGCCTTCGTTCAATGAAGGGTAAAAGGGGTCAAACTGTAGTACTGGTAATCTTCACAATCAGATAAACCAGATGAACTATGACACCTTGTTCCAATGGGGAATCTTTCTGGATTATTTTGCCATATGATGTTGGTTTCAAGAGAAATTGCGGTTCATGACCAAATACGTTTAAATTCAACAATACTGTAGGGGTATGGGCGGGTGGAAGCTCAGGACAAAAGTCAGTGCAAGTGAACCCAATCTACCTAATGTGTTATAAAGACGTTCGTAGTAAACGACCTCTTCTGAGATAATTTCTTCGAGCTTTTCTTGTTCTAAAGCCCTTGACGCTAAACATTGCTTAATGTGAGAGTCACTACAAATAAAACGGTAATTGAATTTTTTTATGTTTTTTTTGAGTTTTATATCGTGTAAACAGGGTTTACACTATCATAGTGACAAATTCAGCACTTTTATAGGCGCATAATTGAAAATGTTTGCTTTATAATATGCATGAATCATTAGGACTTTTAGCTTTATCGTATATTTCTAGATGAATTTCCTTTATAATGGGTTTATCCGAATCTTAATTGTAGGTGATACGATGAACCTTATTAAATTAATGGGCCTCCTTACGTTTTCACTGGTTTTGTTCGCATGTGAAGATACAAAGCCTAAAATCAGTGAAGTTAATCAGCCAAACCCGGTCACACTCACACAATTTGATGCGCCTGATTATTCATTGGACACAGACGTCTCTGTGACACTCGATGACGGGACTACGCTCACTATTTCTGTAGACTGGGAAACGTCCCTTGATGCGTTTGATACGAGTGAACACGGTACGTTTGAAATCGAGGGAACCTTGGTTGGTGAGGAATTCACAAATCCCGGTAACCTCAAAGCCGTTCAAAGAATCACAATCCAGCCTGGGTCTTTAAATGATGCATTAGCGCATACAACGCGTTCACCAAGTTTCAAAACCATGTTCGAAGCGTTTGAACATCCCGATAAGGCTCGAGTGAGCACGCTTTTCATTCCTAGTGAAGCGGCGATTGACGAAGTGCTTAAGTTCCTTGAGATGGATCTTGAGACGTTTATGAATCAAGACTTTTTCGAACCATTGATGCTTGATCACATGAGCGGGGAATCCATTTCCAAAAACCGCTTAGAGACCAATGTCCCTGCTTTGTATGATAACCTTAGAAATAAGGATACGATTGTAGTGGAGGGGTCACAAGGCAGTCCGCTTATAGACAGCGAGCATTCAATCCTCAAAAGCATCGATCTCGATGCACATCACATACACTTCATTGATGGTTTGATCTTATCGGAGGACACTTTGAGTATCGCAAGCTCGAATCTCTTCGATGACGCGATGGGGGAGAGATTGTTAGAGATTTTAAGAGAACAGGGGCTTGTGGGTGATTTGCTTTTTGGAAGCAAGTTCACTATCTTTATGCCAGATCAAGCCGCATTTGTGAGTTATGCTCAAGAAGAGAATCTTTCTTTAAGCGATTTGCTTGAATCAAGCGAGTTTGAAACCCTCATCTTAGGACATATGATAAAAGGCGAATACAGTGCCGAAACCCTTTATACCGATGCGCCTCAAACTCTTGAAGCCATAACGGGTGAATCCATAGAAATTACCGTGGATGATGGTAATCTCTACGCGAATCACTCACGGATTACCGCTAATGAGAACATTGATCAACTGGGCACTATGCTTACAATAGATGAGGTCTTGAGCTTCGAAGATGAATAAAGCGAATCCCATAAAAAAAAGCTGATCGGCTGATCAGCTTTTTTTATGGAATCAATCAACCCTGAGGGCTTCCACAGGATCTTTGTTGGCAGCGATTTTTGAGGGAATAAGGCCCGCTGTAAAGGTAAGGAATACACTGACGAATATTAGAAGGAAAACCGCAAATAGTGGAAGCTGGGCGATATTTCCAATGTCATCGACAAGGGCTTTAATAATCCAGTTGAGTGGGAAGGTCAGAAGGAATGCGATAAATATTCCAATGGTACCTGATGTAAAGCCGATAATTAAGGTTTCAGCGTTGAATACGCGTGAGATGTCTTTCTTCCTTGCGCCAAGGCTTCTTAAAATTCCAATTTCCTTGGTTCTCTCAAGGACACTAACGTAGGTGATGATGCCAATCATGATGGAGGATACGATAAGTGATATAGCGGAGAACGCGATAAGGACGTAAGAGATGCCATCGATGATGTCGCCTGTTAAGTCCGTGACGATGCTTGCGATGTCGGTGTAAATGACTTTATCCTCTTCGCTTTTTCCTTCGTTATATTCATCAAGGTGAACGGTAATGTCGTCCTTGGCTGTAAAGCTTACCGGATAGATTTGAATACTTGAAGGCGTTTGGTCGGCTCCGATTCTTTGGAGAAACTCCGTTACTGCTGCTGGATTCATATTAAGGCCTGTGATAACGGAGGTATCTCTTTGAGCTTGTTCAATCGCAATCGCACTCTCTTCTGCCTTCCCCATGTAAATGTCTGTCAAAGACGGATGGTATTTGAATCCCGGACTTAGGAAGGTTGAGGCACTGTCTTCCTTGACGCGGGCTATTCCGCTTACTTCCAAGGACAAGCCGTCGTCACTTTCAAAGAAGGCTTCCAGGTCAGTGATGGAACTAAAACGATTTGTATCGCTGTTATAGTCATAGTAATCGTCGGGGTAGGCGATTTTGAACGCCATTGACATAAAGTCTTCAAAGGTGTAGTCATTGTCTCCACTTAAATCAAGGGCGTTGAGAATTTCTACATTCAAACGGTTGTATTCATCCACAACTAGCATGATTTCGTTGGCATCTTGAGGTTGCCTCCCTTCAAGTAAATCGTAGTTTTTTTCAAAAAAGGCGTCTTTTGAGAGGTTTTCTGAGAAATTGATTTGATAGGTGTTGACTTTGCGGACTTCGTCGTCCGTCCGTTTCAAAAGGGTCATGTTCACTCTTCTGTCTACACTGATTTCATTATAAAGCGATTCGTCTAGATTATAGACATGATTGAGATAGTCTTCACTTAGCGTGTTGATGTGCTGACCCTCCGGCGGGGTTTCCTGATACGGATAGATTATATTTCCATCAGGACGTTTTTCCAAATCGACGTTTGATTCATTATCCGCATTAGGGCCCCCTCTAGCACTTTCGATGTTGAAGGGGAAGGGATCGATTTGAACGGGAAATTCCGCGAGGGTGGTCTCTTCAAGTCTGTCTATTTCGTTGTTCAGGCCGTTGGCGAGGCTAAGTACCAGCGCCACACCGATGATGCCGATGCTTCCCGCAAAAGCCGTGATAAGCGTTCGGAATTTTTTGGTCTTCAAGTTGTTGAAGGAAAGTTTAAGGGCCTGGGCAAACGCCATGGATGTCTTTTTGAAAGACAACGTGTTATCGCCTTTAGTACCCGACTTTAATGGACGCGTGTCATTTACGACTTCCCCGTCTTTAAGCGAGACTATCCGGTTGGCATAGGTGGTTGCGACTTCTTCATCATGGGTGACCATAATCACCAGTTTTTCCTTGGCGATTTCCCGAATCAAATTCATGATTTGGGCGCTTGTTTCACTGTCAATAGCCCCAGTCGGCTCATCGGCTAAGATGATCTTCGGGTTGTTGACAAGGGCGCGGGCAATGGCTACGCGTTGCATCTGCCCGCCTGAAAGCTGATTTGGTTTCTTGTGGACATGGTCTTTCAAACCGACCTTTTCAAGGACTTCAAGCGCCCTTTGTCTTCTTTCACTTGCAGTAACACCACTCAAAGTCAATCCAACTTCGACATTGAAAAGCACGGATGTATGGGTGATTAAATTGTAGTTTTGAAAGATAAAGCCGATTGCGTGGTTTCGGTAGGCATCCCAATCATGATTGGTGAAATCCTTTGTGGATTTCCCATCGATTAGAATGTCGCCACTGTCGTAGCGGTCTAAGCCGCCAACCATATTAAGTAGCGTGGTCTTTCCGCTTCCTGACGGGCCTAATATAGCCACAAATTCATTATCTTTAAAAGTGAGCGACAAGTTGTTCAAAGCCGTTTGTTTGAAGGTACCTATTTCATATTTTTTTGTGAGATTTTTCAGTTCCAGCATGCTCACACCTCTTTTCTTAATATATATTATATAACAATTATATAAATAATCACGCAATATGACCCGCAAATCAGTTAAAGCGTTTTCTAACCATCACAGTGTGTCTAGATTTTAGATGAACAGGCTTCTAACCATAGAATAGTTTCCGTATTCACCTTGAACGTGGGAGTTTTTTACAAAACAGTGTGCGTGCTTTTAAAAGCATTATAAAGTAAATTTCCATTTAATCTGATTGAAAAAAATTATGAAGAAACCATTGAACACCTTCCTCGTTCATATAAATCAGGTATTTAATCATCTGCGATTTTTATCCGATTCGTAGTAAATAGGAACTTCCTTACAAGGAACTAGAGCTAAAAATCTTAGGTTGATGACGTGCATCCAAACACACCCATAAAATACAAGGGTCATGAGTGCTTGGTCCTTGACATGGGGTCCGCTTTAATGAGTGCCACGTTTATTTTTAAATAAAATGGGTGTCTTATATACAATGTATTTATCATTAAAAGGCCTTTATTGTATTTTATCAAAATGTAACACACGGCTTTAGATTCTAAATACGCGATACTTTGCATCACAAAACAAAAGCGTATATTCATTGTAAGGATTACACGCTTTCAGTATAATTTAAATTGTACCGAACTTAAGGAGATGATTCGTTATGAAAAAAATAGTTTTGATTCTAACCCTTGTTTTAACCGTGACATTAATCAGTGCATGCGGCGAAGGGAGTGATGACACACTTCGCGTCGGCATGGACCTTTCATATCCCCCATTTGAAACCGAGGAGGACGGCGAGCCTTACGGTATCAGCGTGGACGTTGCATATGAACTCGGAGAGTTCCTCGACCGTGAGGTTGAAATCATCGACACGGATTTTGGCACCCTAATTAGTTCACTTAACAGTGGTGAAGTCGATATTATTATCGGATCGATGAGCATCACTGAAGAAAGAGAAGGCGGTGTTGATTTCACCAATCCTTATTTCTATTTTAGGATTATTAACCTTGTAAACCAGGAGTATGCAGACGCTAACGGCCTTACAGAAGACAGTACTGTAGATGATATCGATGCCATTTCTAGTACCGAGTTTGTCGGAATAGCCGATCAGGTATCTTATCAGATTCCTGAACAACGTGGCTTTGACGTGGTAGAAGCTACTGATCTCTCAAGTGCGGTATATGAAGTCGTACAGGGGACCAAAGACGTGCTTCTTATGAGTCCTTTCCCTGTTGCCAACAACCACAAAGCGAATCTTGACTCAACGATGATTATCTATGATTCGTGGGAAAAAAGTCCTATCGGTATGGCGGTAAGAGAAGGCGACGCTGACTTGCTTGAAGACGCAAATGCCTTTATTGCTCAGATGGAATCAGGTGGCGTCTATAGTCGCCTAAGAGATAGTTGGGACAGTGAAGTACAAGACAGCCTAGGACGTAGTAACGGACTGGATTTTTTCATAAATGAAGAATAACAGCGTATCTAAGCGAACCAACTATCTTGTCCACGGTTTCATAATACTTTTATTCATTTTGTTTTTAGTGTTTGTTATTTTAAGACAGCAAACCGATTTCGAAATCAGTCGCCTTGATGGCTATATGGCTTTAATCGCCGAGGGATTCATTAAGACTGTCCTTGTATCACTTGGGGTTTTAGTAGGGTCAGTGGTCACCGGATTTACTGTCTTTTTACTAGGCAAATCCAACGTGCTGTTTTTCAGAGCGTTTGTCAATGTCTTCACAGAAGTCATCTATGGCACCCCGCTCCTTGTCATGATCATCATTACGGCGTTTGTCATCGGACCCGCTTTCAATATCTTCAACCGGCCCGTTACAGGAATCCTCGGAATGACAATATATTTCACCCCCTACATGAGCAACATCTACAAATCAGCCTTTTCATCGATTACCGATGAACAATACATGGCGATGGATCTCTTTGGCTTTACAAGTTATCAAAAATACCGTTATATCATCATTCCGCAAGTCGTAAGGATTCTAATGCCTCCCCTCATGAATAACTTCTCTCTCATCATCAAGGGAAGTGCCCTCCTTAACGTCCTTGCCTTTAGAGAGCTCTTCTATGCAACTGACATCATGCAAAGCAGGACGTTTGCCTATACGGAAGGCTACATTATGATGTGGATGCTTTACATCCTCATCACGATTCCACTTTCACAAGTGGTAAAATACCTAGAGAGAAGGTGGACCCTGGAATGAAATTTCAATTAAAGAACTTAACTCATGCATACGATTTAAATGTGCTTCACAACCTTAACTATGTCTTAGAAGACAAGCATTCAATCGGCATTATCGGAAAAAGTGGATCTGGGAAAAGTACCCTGCTAAGAATACTCTCAGGTCTTGAACCGCCAACGCACGGTGAGGTCTTTGTCAACGACATGTCTGTCACAGATCCAGTATACAGAAGAACCATCGGATTCGTGTTTCAATCTCACAACCTGTTCCCCCATCTTACTTTGGAGAAAAACATTACGTTAGTCCTAGAAAAAACACGTGGATACACCCATGAAGAAGCACACAATAGAGCTCACGAAAACTTGAACCTCCTCCAACTTGATGACCAGGCTCACAAACTTCCAAAAAACGTTTCGGGCGGGCAGGCGCAAAGAGCCTCTCTTGCGCGCGCGCTTAGTGTCGATCCTAACATCATCTTCTTAGACGAACCAACCTCTTCTCTTGATCCCATTTTGACCCACGAAGTGCTTACAGCGATAGAAAAGCTCAAGGATTCGGGGAAAGACTTTGTGTTTGTCACACACGTATTAAGCTTTGTCCATGACTTTGCGGATTATGTCATCTTCATGGAAGATGGCATGATCGTCGAACACGGCGATCCGTCCATATTGGATACCCCTAGTACGAAGGCTTTAAAAGATTTTATGGCAAAAGTGCATTAACTTATAAAAAACACGGAACTTCTTCCGTGTTTTTTTTATAAGATTGTAGTGTATTAAGATACTCAATCGATGTGGATTTGGTTGCGCCCGTTTTGTTTGGCTTTGTAAAGACGGTTGTCCGCAATTGCAAGTACGTTTTTAATATTAGACGTGTCCTCAAACTCTTTTGGAGTACATATCCCGCCACTAAAGGATAATACAATCCTTTTTTCACGGATGTCTAATGGATGTTTCTTTAGAGACTCAAGTACATCTTCCAAGGCTTTTTTAGCGGTATACTTGTCCTTATCATTGAATATAATAATGAATTCTTCTCCGCCGAAACGTCCCACCATATCATTGTCATCAAGTTTGGTTTCCAAGCGTTTCACATACTTTTTCAATATCTCGTCCCCTACAATATGACCATGGGTGTCATTGACGGTTTTGAAATGGTCTATATCAAGAATCGCAACAGTGATGGTTTCATTATTCGCGAGTTTCTCTTTAAGCGTTTCAAAGACCTTACGTCTTGTATAGGCGTTGGTTAACTGATCATGATCAATTAGATGTTTGATTTTAGCTTCCATGGCTTTCTTTTGTGTAATATCGGTGGAGATGCCGATGATGCCGCTTGGGGATTTAAAGACGTTATCATAAATCGGGGCTTTGATTTCTAAGTAATGTTTTATGTTGCCGGCAGTGTCGGTTGTTTCAATTTCTTCTCTGGTTTTTTCACCATTCAGTATTTTCATGTCTAAATCGCGTAATGTTTTCGAAGTGTCTTTTGAGAAAAAGTCATGATCGGACATGTGCTGCAAATAGTCGTTCTTTACCCCAAAAAGGGTCTGAGTGGCTTTATTGCCGTAAAAGTATTTTGAATCACAATCTTTCATATAAATATAGGCATCAATCATGTCAAGGGCCTCTTTTAATTGTTTTTCTCTTTCATCAAGCATTTTTCTTCTAGAGATATTGAATAGAAATGATATGAACGTATTCTCGCTCAAGGGATAGGCGTAAATCATCAACCACTTTTCAAGAGAATTCACGTACTTTTCAGTGATAACGGGTTTCTTACTTGAAAACATATCGCCATAGAGAGTGAGCCAGTCAATACTTAGTAACTCATTATCCATTGATGCCTTCAAAGACTGAGCGGGCACAAATGTGTGTTCGAACAGCTTTTCAAAGCTTTTGTTGACCTCAATCCACTTAAAATCTACAGCATTCCCCTGTGAATCAAACATCATCTCATGAAGGGCATAAGCAAAAGGTGCTTTCTTCAAAGCCTTTAAAATAGTACTAGTATCCATGACATTCCCTCTTTCATTTGTATATTCAAACCCCTTACATTGGACAGTATACCATACCGTTTAATATTTTTGCATAAATATTGTGTGGATGCTTCATAAGAATATGTGTACGTGTTTTAGCGTTTATTCAACCATCTTGACTTACTCACTTTCCCATAGTTATACTTGTTTAAAGTACTAGGTATTCTATAGCACTTTTCTCATTTAAAAGGCCTGAGCCGATTGAATAACGGTTCAGGCCTTGGTAATTATTTATTGATTCCTTTGTGGCTAGACAAGGAGCACTTTACAAACATTTAGTTTTTATGACCCCAAGGAAAAATCATCGGAGCTCTTTTTTTGTAGTCATCCCATCCTTCATACTTCTCCATGTGTTTTTCAAGCAACGGAGTCGAGACTTTGATAAGGACAGTGCTCATGATGATCGGTGATAAAACTAGGAAAAGATAGAATACAGTATTCACAGCTCCACTGAGCATGGAAAGCCCAGCAAGATAAATACCGACCCAGATCAGAATTTCACCGTAGTAGTTCGGATGGCGTGTAAGTGACCATAGCCCTTTATCCATAAGGCCGCCTTCCTTACTTTGAATGTGTTTTCTAAGCTGTTCATCACCAACCACTTCAAAAAACAAGCCTACAACGGCGATGAAAAGTCCCAGATATACCACGTACTGCGTGACCGATGAAAACGCGAAATCATTGAACATGATAATGGCGTAAGCGGCTGCGCCGACTGTGAAATTGATAAGTCCTTGAATCATGAAGACACGGAAAAACGCCATAAGGACGACTTTGTTGCCCCACTCCTTGCGCCACTGCTGGTAGCGGAAGTCCTCAGGTTTTTTCCAGTTACGTTTGATAAGTCTACCTGAGAGTCTCATACCCCAAAGTGCGATAAACGCCACAAGGATGTATGAAAGGACTGTGGGCTCTTGTGTAATAATGAGAGCGGCCACACTTCCAAATACGAACCCAAGGCCCCATCCCATATCGACAATCGAGTTGTCTTTGACAATCTGTGCGACGATGAAAAACACTGTAAAATACGCCAGTGTCACGAGATAAGGCACAAGAAGCCCCTCAAGCCCAAAGCGTGTAAAGCCAAGTGTAGCAATGCCGAGTGTAATTGCGAATAAAACCGGATAAATAATTAGTCTTTTGGTGTCCATTTGATTTCCCCTTTTTTATGTAAGTTAAGTATAGTGTAACACGGCTTAATTGTAATGTTTTGATTTAAGCAAGTTTTTTAATACAAGTTTTGTTGAAAGAGCTATTTTCATAGCTCTGTTCAAGAAAAGTACTGATTCAAATTGTAAAATCATATTTGATTTGATACAATAATTGAGCCAAATGAGATGAATGATATTATAATACTATATTCTAAGAGAAATGCTCTTAGTCAACC
>Ga0306906_1000853_pt1 | contig 10563 bp, 8 predicted proteins | sample AntRauTorcE11897_FD_190405 | JGI IMG/M metagenome (GOLD analysis project Ga0306906, IMG submission 190405) | Saline lake microbial communities from Rauer Islands, Antarctica - Metagenome Torckler E11 #897 (v2) (version 2) | ecosystem: Environmental > Aquatic > Non-marine Saline and Alkaline >...
GCCGCGCCGTTTCTGATCTCACCCAATATGTAGCCGAAGAAAAATTCGATGGCATGCGATGCCAAATGCATATCAGCGGCGATAAGGTGGAGCTGTATTCGCGCGACCTGAACGACATCACCCATTCGTTTCCTGAAATCGTGCAATTTTTCGCTGAGCAAAGTCTGCCGGACTTGGTGCTGGACGGCGAAGTATGCGTGTATAAAAATGAGGAGATTCTGCCGTTTCAACTGCAGCAAAAACGTATGGGCCGCAAAAAGCCTTCCGATGAAGTAATGGAAAAATATCCGGTATTGTTCATCGCTTATGATATACTTTTCCATGACAACGAACCTATTTTTGAGAAATCGCTTACCGATCGACGCGAAATTTTAAGCGAGCTGGCTGAAGAGTGTCACCTGCCCATTAGTAATCAGTTTGAAATTACGGACGAGGACAGCGTGGAGGAACTGTTCGAGCGCGCGCTGGCTCACGGCAACGAGGGACTAATGCTGAAGAAAAAAGACAGTACCTACGAATACGGGCAGCGGCGCAAATCGTGGCTAAAGGTTAAAAAACCGGGCGGTACGCTTGATACCATAATGATGTACGCCCATGCCGGCAGCGGCAAACGCGGCGGCTATTATTCGGATTTTACGCTGGGCATTCGGGTGGCTGAAGATGAGCGCTATGAAGAAGAATTTATTCCCATTGGCAAAGCATATGGCGGCTACACCGATAAGGAGATGAAACGCATGAACAAACGTATCAAAGACATCACCGCCGAAAAATATGGGCCCACACTGGGGTTGATTCCGGACATAGTTGTAGAGCTGGAGTTTGATGACATTCAAGTGAACAAGCGCACCAAAGCCAATTACACCCTACGCTTGCCGCGTTTTAAGGCTATTCGATGGGATTTAGCCCCGGCGGACACCGAGACGCTCCAAGATGTGGAGCGCATGTACGAAGAGAAGATTAATAGAAAGCGAATGAAGCAGAATGAGAATCCGTCGTTTTATTTCGAAAAGGCAGATCCTGAAACAAGTTCAGGATGACAAGATTCTTATCACTTAGAACTTAAAGAAAGATAGAGACCACCTTAGAGGTGGTTCATTCGTAAAATTTGAACGGGACGATCTTGAAACGAGTTTAGGTTGACAGAATTTTGTAATTCCTAATTCATTTCTAATTCTTGAATATGAGTTCCTGGACCCTTAAATCCATCCCCCCGCACGACTGGTTTTTATGCCTCGATATAGACCAATATTTTGACCATGAGCACGACCCCGAGCAGGTCTTTGAAGAAGGTTTTATCCGCCCCATTCCAGTGGGCGACCGCGATGTAATGATTACTTCTTTTTTTAACGGCGATCCCGAACATCCGGAATTTCATTTCGAGAGTGATGAGGCCCTCAGCAAAGAAGAAATTGCACAGGCTAATGAATCACTGGCACGCATATTCGGTACCGATATTGATTTGAAACCGCTGTACGATCAAGCCGAAAACGACAAAGTACTTGGTCCGCTCATTAATGAACATTATGGTTTCAAGCGCATGGCACGCGCCAACCTGTTTGAAGATACCATCAACCGCATCATCGAAATGCGGCTCTCCCATAAACCTACAGCCAAAAAGATGGTGTATAAAGTGCGCGAAAATTACGGCTCGCTTGTCAATGCAAATGGAAAAAGTCTGCCGGCCTGGCCGCGACCGCATCAATTGGTAAAAGCTGATCCCATGAGTATTCGTCAACTGGAACCCGGCCCCACAAAACGCAAGGGAGAATTTATCATCGGTTTTGCTGAAGATTTACTTTCGGGTGAACGTGATTTAAATCATTTAGAAACGTGTCAGCCCGAGGTGTTTTATAATACCATCCAAAAGGTGCGGGGCGTGGGGCCAACTTCTGCCCAGCAGCTGATGCTGTTTCGTGAGCGCACGGATGCGATATTTCCCAGCAATAAAACCAAAGGCAAAGAAAAAGGGCTGCGTAAGTGGATTATTTTAAATTATGGCGGTGATCCGGATTCCATCAGCGAGAAAGAATTCAAGCAATTAATTGAAAATTGGCACGGCTATGAAGCGGCCGCACTGGAATACTTGTTTATAAACTGGGTGATGAGCGAAAAGGAAAAGAAGCGAAAACAAAACTGAGCCGAACGCAATCATTTAAGACACAGTACAGTCCTGAAAAATAATGTTATTTGCGAAACGCGTATCTCAGCCCGTGTGTTTAAAATGTATCATCAATTTAAAATAAACAACCACTATTTATTATGGGAAATGTAGACAATAATCGTATTAACACTTTTATTACTGATCTGCTTTCAGTAGAGAAACACACGTTGAAGGCGGTGAAAAAACAGAAAGACACGGATAAGGTTAAAGCCGACAGCGAAGCTTTTGAAATGCTCCAACAAATGGAAAAAACGCTGACAGCTCAGGTTAATCACTTGCAGGAAGCTGCCAAAAAGTATGGCGACGAATCATCCGAATCATTGAAAAGCAAGTTGACCGGATTCCTCGGGACCATAGCGGGGCTTGTTGACAGTGCACGGAAGGACCCCATTTCAAAAATGATGCGCGATAATTATACGGCTGTCGCCATGATTACAGCAGGCAACACCATGCTGAAGTCTACCGCTCTTGCGGTTGATGATGAAGAATTGCAGCACACCGCCGGCAATCATCTAAAAGAGCTGGCACAGCTGACTACTGAAATAAGCCGCGTGCTTCCGCTGGTTGTTGTACGGGAACTCGTCGATGACCCGAAAGAGGCGGATCGCATCGGTAAAATGGCCGTCGAAAAGACCCAAAAAGCCTGGAATGCTGAGAATGTGAATAAAGGGAAAGACATCGTTTAATCTTCCGTTATTTTTTTAAATCTCTTACCCCGGTTTCAATCCGGGGTTTTTTTATGCATTTAATTTATGACCGGGCAAGGTTGCAAGACGCTGGCCCTCAAATGTAAACTCGCTCATTGCATGATGAGCAAAAAAGAAAAAAACGAAACAAAAATAAGATCACTCCGTTTTATCTATCTTAACAGAATCATACATCTATATTCGTTCACTTTTACTGGATCTCGCACATGAGAAATTTATACAAAGCACTCGGTTTAGGAATATTATTATTTAGCACCATAAACAGCAGCGGATTCGCCCAAGATCAAATGACGGCCCGGGAACAATATGAGGAAGAACTAAACACCCTGAAGCAAAACCTGGCACAGCAGGGACACCATATTAATAATCTGTTCAACGATCAGCGGTTTGAAGTTTATGGCGACATCGGCAACCGTTTTCGCAATTCAGCCGAACGCACGACCCCAACGCTAAATGAATACAAGGAAATATTAGATTTTAATGCAAAAATGAATAAAGGCGTTGAATTTTTGCATACGCATGAAGAACAACTCAAAAAAGCTGAACAGGAATATGGCATTTCCCGACATTTAATTACGGCTATCATCGGAATTGAATCACAATACGGGCAAGTGCTCGGCAGCTACAATCCATTCAATGTGTACGTATCAATGATTGCGGTGGACTATCGCGCCGATTTTGCAAACGCTCAGCTCAAAGAGTTGCTGGCCTTTACCCAACGTAAAAATATTGATGTCTTTACGCTAAAATCCAGTTATGCAGGGGCTATGTCGCCGGCACAATTTATCCCCTACTCGGTAAACAAATGGTGGGTGGGCGATGATATTTTTGACATGAATAACAGCATTATGTCGGTAGGGAATTACCTGGCCTATTTTAAAGAGCGGACCAATAGCTTACGAACTACCGTATTACGCTATAACCCCAGTGATTTGTATGCAGATACGATTCTCGATTTGGCAGATGCGATTGAGGAGGCAGAAACTAACAAGGATTAGCCTTCCTATAGAAAGCTATTACACAAAGTCCCACAGAGGAAGCACAAAGGTGCACAAAGAAAACTCTATCCAATCTGTTATAATCAGTGCAAATCTGTGGCAAAGGGTGAATAAGCTATAAAAATTAAGATCCCTCGACTCCACTACGCTGCGCTCGGGATGACAGGCAATAAAAAAAGCCCCGCTTCTCTATCGAGAAACGAGGCTTTAAAATTTTGGACTGTTTAGAACAGCCGGTATTCAAAGCGGATGATTTTACATCATGCCGCCCATACCGCCCATTCCTCCAGGCATTCCGCCGCCCATTCCGCCGGGCATTCCACCGCCGCCGGCTGGTCCGTCGTCATCATCATCATCGCCTTTAGAAGGCTTGTCCGAGATAATGGCTTCGGTCGTCAGCATAAGTGCTGCAACAGAAGCGGCATTTTCAAGTGCCATGCGCGTTACTTTGGTAGGATCAATTACACCTGCTTCAATCAGGTCTTCATACTTTTCAGTACGAGCGTTGTATCCGAAGGCGTCTTCGCCTTCTTTCACTTTCTGTACAACGATAGATCCTTCCGCACCGGCATTATTGGCAATGCATCGCATGGGCTCCTCAAGCGCACGTCTGATAATGCTGAACCCAACGGCCTGATCCGGCGTTTCGCCTTCAAGGTTGTCGAGGGCTCGCTGTGCACGTACAAGCGCTACACCGCCGCCGGCTACAATACCTTCTTCAACGGCTGCACGGGTAGCGTGCAATGCATCTTCAACGCGGGCTTTCTTCTCTTTCATTTCAACTTCAGAAGCTGCGCCGATATTCAGTACAGCAACGCCGCCGCTAAGCTTGGCAAGGCGCTCCTGCATTTTTTCGCGATCATAATCAGAGGTACTGTTTTCAATCTGCCCTTTAATTTGATTAACGCGCGCCTGAATGTCGTTATCTTTACCTTGGCCGCCTACAATCGTGGTAGCATCTTTTGTAATGTTTACACGATCAACGGTGCCCAAGAAATCAAGCGTTGCATTTTCAAGCTGGTATCCGCGCTCTTCAGAGATCACGGTGCCGCCAGTAAGAATGGCAAGGTCTTCAAGCATCTGCTTGCGACGATCACCGAATCCGGGCGCTTTTACGGCTGCAATTTTCAGCGAACCGCGCAACTTGTTAACAACCAGTGTTGCCAGTGCTTCGCCTTCAATATCTTCAGCGATGATAAGCAGCGGCTTACCGGTTTGAATGACTTTCTCCAGAATAGGCAGCAGATCTTTCATGTTGCTGATCTTACTGTCAAATATCAGGATATAGGGATCTTCCATTTCAGCGACCATCGCTTCTGAATCGGTCACAAAATATGGAGAAAGGTATCCGCGGTCGAACTGCATACCTTCAACCGTTTCAAGAAATGTTTCGGTGCCTTTGGCTTCTTCAACCGTAATAACACCGTCTTTACCCACCTTTTCCATGGCATCAGCAATATTCTTGCCAATTTCCTCATCACCATTGGCAGAAATTGTTCCTACCTGGTTGATGCTTTCGAGGCTGTCTCCAACCGGGTTGCTCATGTTTTTCAGTTCAGCAACAATGGCTTTCACCGCGATATCAATACCACGCTTCAGTTCCATTGGGTTGGCACCGGCTGTTACATTTTTCAGTCCGGTTTGAATGATTGACTGAGCTAAAACGGTTGCAGTCGTTGTTCCGTCACCGGCGTTGTCGCTGGTTTTAGAAGCAACTTCCTTCACCATCTGTGCGCCCATATTTTCGCGCTTATTCGATAGCTCAATTTCTTTGGCTACCGTAACACCGTCTTTCGTAACGGTTGGTGCGCCAAAAGATTTATCAATTACTACGTTACGACCGCGAGGGCCAAGGGTAACTTTGACAGCATTTGCAAGCTTGTCAACACCTTTCTTAAGGGCATCGCGGGCTTCCATATCATAATGAACTAATTTTGCCATAGCTCTAATCTTATTTTAAGTTAATAGTTATTTTTATTTAAAAATCTACGCATGCTTAGGATACAATTCCGAGAATATCGCTCTCACGCATGATTAAATACTCTTCGCCGTCCAGCGTAATCTCAGTACCGGAATACTTTCCATAAAGAACTTTGTCGCCGTTCTTTACAGACATGTCAATCTTGGTTCCGTTTTCAACCTTACCGGGTCCTGCAGCAACCACTTGTCCTTCCTGTGGTTTTTCTTGTGCAGTATCTGGAATAATGATTCCGGACTTTGTTTTATCTTCGGCTGGCTCCGGCTGAACCAACACGCGATCACTCAATGGTTTGATGTTTGTATTAGCCATAAGTTTGAATCCTGTTTAGGTTAATAGTTAAATTTTAAGTTTAAATTGATCTCAAAATACTGTCTGTTAAATAATCATTCCTTCTTCATTTGATATATTATGTTGTGCAAGTACCGTACCAAAGTTTATTGGAGGGGTAATTTTCTTTGATTAAGAAATAATTTCGGGAGAAATGGTTAACTGGGAGAAATCCATACAGCAATTCGCCGAATTTTCAGGTCAAAATGCCATCTTCTGCAAGGCGGGCTGTCAACTTTTCATAAATGTCGGGTGTCCATGCTTCGGCACGTTTATCAAAATCAAATCCTTCGGGTTGATGTTTTTTATCAACCACCGGCTTTAAGGAATTACTGAGCTTTTTTCGGCGCTGGTTGAAGGCCGTGCGTACCACCGTTTTTAGATGCGCATCACTGCAACGCAGTTTCTCCTTATCAAAATTCAGCCGCACCATGGCACTTTCCACATTGGGCGGCGGGTTGAAGCAATGGCGCGATACCGGAAATAAAATTTCTGGCGAACTCATAAGCTGCGTTTGCACACTTAATATTCCATAATCTTTGGTGCTGATGGCGGCCACTAACCGCTCGGCCACTTCTTTTTGCATCATCAGTGTGGCATCAGCAAAAAGAGGGCGTGCCTCCAACAATGAGAACAAAATTTGACTGGTGATATAATATGGCAGGTTCCCGACTACGTGGGTCTGTTCTTTGCCTATGGAAAGTTTGCGCCAGTCAACCTCCAGTACATTTTGGTGATGCACCGGCAGCTTCGGATATTTATCTTCCAATACTTCAATAGCTCGCTGGTCTAATTCTACGCCATGTACATCATCAAAACGTTCTAATAATGCTTCTGTCAGCGCGCCCGTACCCGGCCCGATCTCAATCACCCGGTGTCCTGGTTTTGCCGGAATAGAATCCGCAATTTTGTTGATAATATTCTGGTCGGTCAAAAAATGCTGCCCGAGACTTTTTTTGGGACGAATGCTCATTTCAAATATTAATTTTGATCCTTATAGTAAATTATTTACTTCGAACATGAAATCATCACAGCAAGAAGTAAAAAGTAAGGAAACTACTTATTTTCTTCTCACTTCTTGCTTTTCACTTCTCCCTTGTCCTTTTTGCTTCACAATGCATATTCGATTAACTTCATTAAATAATCAGCTTAACCGTTGTCCCGGAGTCTTATGGAAATCAACCCGCTTGAAACTGAACATATTGGAATTAAAACGCTGGAAAAGCGGCTTATCAAATCAGAATCCAATCGATCGCTTAAGATAGGTTTGCCCAAAGAGATTTCCAATGATGAATGTCGCCTTTCACTCACACCGGGGGGCGTTTCGGTGCTTATTGCCAACGGGCACGAGGTTTACATTGAACAAGACGCCGGCGAACAGGCCAACTTTCCCGATCATGAATATGCCGATGCCGGAGCTGAGATAAGTCTTTCAGCCAGCGATTTATACGGAAAGTCGGAAATGATTTTAAAAGTGGCTCCGCCGGCCAAAGAAGAGCTCGACCTGCTTGATGACGGCCATCTGCTTTTCTCGGCACTGCATATGGGCAACGCTACCGAAGAATTCATGAATGTACTGATTGATAATTGCATTGCCGCTATCGGCTATGAATTTATTCAGGGTGATGATGATGAGTTTCCCGTCGTTCGCATGATGCATGAAATAACCGGCTCGATGTCGGTACAAATTGCCGCTCATTATTTAGAAAAAGGCGGAGACGGAACCGGTATTATGCTGGGCGGAATTTCGGGTATTCCGCCGGCCACGGTCGTGATTTTAGGCGCCGGCATAACGGCTGAATACGCCGCTCGCACCGCCCTCGGCTATGGCGCACAAGTTTTTGTGATGGATGATAATCTGGCCCAGCTGCGCCATCTCGAAAATGCGCTCGATCGCCGCATCATCACCGCAACCGCCAACAGCCAATATATTTCATCGGCCCTGGAACACGCTGATGTGGTGATCGGCGCCTCAATGGTTGAAGGTGAACGTGCCCCGATGCTCGTTACCGAGCCGATGGTGGCCAATATGAAAGCCGGGAGTGTTATCGTTGATACCGTCATTGATCAGGGCGGCTGTATTGCCACAAGTCGTGCAACAACCCATTCACAACCCATATTTACCGCGCACGGTGTGATTCACTATTGCGTGCCTAATATTCCATCAAATGTGGCCCGTACTGCTACTTATGCCCTTAATAACGTAATTGTCCCCTATCTTTTAGCCATCGGCAATGCGGGCGGCATCGAAGAATGCCTCTGGAAAAATACCGCTATGCGCAACGGCACCTATGTGTACAAGAAACACCTAACCAAGAAAGCGCTATCAAAAATGTTTGACATCCCCTATCGCGACATTGAAATGCTTATTGCAAGTCAAATCTAATGTTGAATGATTAATTTTTAATGCTGAATTGGTTTCACTAAACATTTACCACTCAACATTTAACATTGTATGTCTAACTCAGAACTAAATACCAGCAACTACAAACGCATTTTCTACATCAACTGCCTGCTTTCGGTACCCTTGATTGTGCTTTTTGCCTGGCCCTATGTGGTTTTTGGATATACCGCCCAAATAATGCCTGTACTATATTATGTGGGAGCACTTATTTTTTCGTTTCCCTTCACCCTCACCATATTGCACGGACACGTGACGTTGGCCCTCGGCTCTGCCCATCGACATCATTATTACATTTGGCTTGAAGAGCACCCGCTCACCTATGGCCTGCTGTTTCGCGCGCTTTTTACAAGCACCCGGTTTCGGCTGGTGGTTTTTACCGTAAGTGTAATCGTATTTATTACTGGCTGGCTGATTAGTTGAAGGTTGCAGGTTGTGTAGGTTGAAAGTCGCTGGCCCAATGTCGCAGGTCAAATGTCGAACAGTTCTTGAGACCATAGACCTTGGACATCAGACCATAGACCTTGTTTTCTAATACGCTTTGCCGCGCTTCACCTCTTCTACGGCTTCGGGATTGAGCAAAGTAGAGATATCGCCCATGTCATCGGTTTCACCGGCGGCCACCTTCCGTAGAATGCGGCGCATAATTTTGCCTGATCGCGTTTTGGGCAGATCCGAAACCACCTGAACTTTACCGGCCTTGGCAATGGGGCTTATTTGTTTTGTGATTAAATCGTTGAGCTCTTTCTTAAACGCCTGCAGGTCTTCCACTTCCTCTTCGCAAATACAGAACGCATAAACCCCTTCACCCTTTATATCATGCGGGTAGCCCACCACAGCCGCTTCCACCACCTTGGGGTGATCGTCAACGGCATCCTCAATTTCGGCCGTACCCAATCGGTGACCGGATACATTCAGCACATCATCCACCCGACCGGTAATGCGGTAGTAGCCGTCGGCATCGCGCCGGCAGCCGTCACCGGTTAAATAGAAACCGGGATATTTATTAAAGTAGGTTTCCATGTAGCGTTCGTGATTGCCCCAAATTCCACGGGTAATGCCCGGCCAAGGCTGTTTAATCACCAGATTTCCCTGGGCTTCGGTTTCGGTAATTTCGTTGCCGTCATCATCCATTAAAGCAGGCTTAACACCCGGCAGCGGCAATGTTGCAAAACCCGGCTTAGTAGGCGTGATACCCGGCAGCGGAGAAATCATCATGCCGCCGGTTTCGGTTTGCCACCACGTATCAACAATGGGGCATTCACCGTTTCCAATCTCTTGATCGTACCAATTCCAGGCTTCTTCATTGATGGGTTCACCCACGGTGCCCAGCACTTTGAGCGAGCTTAAATCATAGTCTTTGACATGTTTGATGTCTTCCTTCATAAGCGCACGGATGGCGGTAGGGGCCGTATAAAAATGGGTGACCTCATGCTTTTCTATCACCTTCCAAAACCGCCCCGGATCGGGATACATGGGCGTACTTTCAAAAATAACGCCGGTTACGCCATTCAGCAGCGGACCGTATATAATGTAGGAGTGACCGGTGATCCAGCCCGCATCGGCGGTGCACCAATATACGTCATCGCCCTCCACCGGAAACACATTGCGCATGGTGTAGCTGGTCCAAATCATGTAACCGCCGCAGGTATGTACCTGCCCTTTGGGCTTGCCGGTTGAGCCGGAAGTGTACAATATAAAGAGCGGATCTTCAGCGTCCATGGGCTCGGCTTCATGCTCGGTTGAAGCGCCTTCCATCAGCTCGTGCCACCATTCATCGCGGCCCTCTTCCCATTGAATATCATTCTCTACATGCTTGCATACAATCACGCTCTCAATAGTGGAGCAGTTTTCCAGCGCTTCATCTGAAATTTTCTTTAGCTCTACCAGCTTGGTTCCGCGCTCCAAGCCGTCGTTGGTGATCAGCATTTTGGCATCGCAGTCCTGAATGCGATCGGCCAGTGATTTCGCCGAAAACCCGGCAAATA
>Ga0306906_1000856_pt1 | contig 10548 bp, 15 predicted proteins | sample AntRauTorcE11897_FD_190405 | JGI IMG/M metagenome (GOLD analysis project Ga0306906, IMG submission 190405) | Saline lake microbial communities from Rauer Islands, Antarctica - Metagenome Torckler E11 #897 (v2) (version 2) | ecosystem: Environmental > Aquatic > Non-marine Saline and Alkaline >...
TACCAGTAAGAAGTTTCCACTCATCACTGTAATCATTATGTTGATAATAGACATCACCGAATTCTTTCACTGAATCAGCAACGACCATCATGATTTCATGTGAAAGACCCCAACAACCTAAAGAGAAAATGATCTTGTCACCATCATATACATCTTCGTAATCACATGAACAACTATGATTAATAGATAGGTTTCTTTTCTCACCGTTCACAGTAAAGTTGATTCTGAATGAACCAAAATCTTGTGTATCAATAGAATAAATGCCATTAGTAAAATCTTTCAAATGTTTGTTAAGTTCAGCTTCTTTATCTCTAAAAAGAAACATAGCTGGACTATAAAAACCTTTTCTATCTGCATATTTTACCAACCAGTCTCTTTGCCATTTATTAATGTCTTTGATTAATTTAGGCATGAGATCAAACATATCTTCATTTCTTGCCGTTACGAATAAATTTGTGCTAACTCCCATTGTTTTTTTATTTAAAATTTAAACAGACCAAACTCCATATATTAATACTAAAATAAACAGAATCATTTGACTTCCTAATATCCAATATAATGTAGCAATATAACTACCGAAGAGTCTTTCAGTATATCTGGTTATCGATGAACTAGGATATAATAATAACCCAGTTATAAATAATATAGATAACTGTGTGAATAATATTTTTCCGATTAACATAGTTTTTCTTTTTCTTCCTTAGTAATAAGATGGAGACCAGCACTAACTTGAGTACCAACAGTACTATATTTAGATGGGAAACCTTTTTCAGGTAATGCATATTCACCTATGCATCTTAATGTGATATCTTCACCAAGACCAAATTCATCTCCTACGATCTCGTAGACCATACCTTTAGTAAGTGTACCACCTAAGTCTTGTCCAAGAATCAAATTTCTTTCATCATCTATTACTGCTAATCTACCTCGTATCATAATAATTTGTTTTAGTCTTATCCTATGGTACGAAAAAACCCACTGCATTGTTACAATGGGTTTCACTTTTCAGTTTTAATTATCTTACAGACCTTGATTCACTTACCGCTTTTGCTTATATAGTGCCTGTTGGTTCACTTATTTTTAATGGTTATCTTTGTCTTCCTGATTAAGTCTTGAGAATAATATATCTAATATTTCACAATAAAGATTATAACTTAGTCTAGCACTCCACTTATCAGACTTTAGATTCCAAAGAAGACTATAAATAGTTTTCTTTTCGGTAAGAGGAGTTAAGTTAACTCTCTCTTCCGTTCTAGTCTCTAGCTTAGAAAGATATTCTAATTCTAGGTCTCTAAGTATATTTTCTGCATTAGTCATTTGAATTTCACCAGTTGGTATATTATATAAATAATAAAAATGATTGTTGCATAAAATCTTCTAAATAGTTCAATCATTTTATACGAAATGTGTTAAGTATGAACAATCTTCAATCATAAATCCATACTTACTTAATTTAGTTACTTCTTCTTCGGTGATACCACCTTCAATGAGTGTTTCAATATCTTCACAGTAGATAATATCATGGTCAGCACCATGTATCACTCTTTTAGTATATTTACTCATTATCATTAAACCTTCTAAAGTACAATCAATATCCTTGTAGTCTGTATCTACTTCTTCAAATATCTCTAAAAATGTTTCTTCTGTCATTTTATATGTTGTTTAATATTTTTCTCATTGGTTTAAGTATTTATGTTAAAGACATTTAAGAAATAACGAATTAGGACTCGTTATAGTTGCAGTACAAACCACCGATATTCGCTAGTCGGTGGTTTTTTTATTAAACGTATCAACAACTAAACTAACCAACAATTTATTCTTTCGAATTTCACGAGAAAGTATGTCTTCAATTGAAGTGTCATCAACATATATAATTCCTAGCACATCAACTAATTTAGTGTTACTTTCTCTAAGTTGATCAATTTGTACTTGTCTATTATCGTCCATTTCCATTTAGTTTAAATCTAAGCATATCAAGAGTTTTAAAATACTCTAGTATTTCTTTCTTCTCTTCATAAACTTTAAAGAAATCCATCAGATCATCATCAGACATTTCATTAATCTCATTAATAATAACTTTTTTTCTTTCTAGTCTATTAGCTTCTTGTCTTTTGATTGACTCATCCTCTAAATCTTCGTAATATTTATCAGCACTACTTCCCATGTTTTTTATTTTTCGTCCAAGTTGTTGGTTCACCTTCGTAATTCTCATATCCCATAGCCATTCCAATACAAGTGAATCTAGTTCTACCATTGTATTGTTGCATAATATCGATAGCTTCGTGGAGTACTGATATTTTCTGATCTTGGGTTAATTTATCATATTGATCTGAGATGTGATCAGATGTATAGTATTTTTCTTTTGTCTCGGTAGCCAGTTTTTCTTTGTTGATAATATCAATTTTCTCTATTGCACAGTCTTTCATGAAGTCTAAAACAGCATCAGGAATAGTATTATCTATCTCCCTAAATCTTACATATGCATCTATAATATTTTTCTTAACCATGATATTATTGTTTTTTTATATCATACGAAAAAACCCACTACATTGTTGCAATGGGTTTCCACTATATTTCTATGATTATCTTTGATTTCTAGATTCACTTTTTTGATCTGGTTATCTTGTGGAGTTTGATTCACCTCTTACCTTTGGTTATCTTACTTATTTTGATTCACTTCTTCCCATTGGTTATCTTATTTATAATGATCTATTTATTATTATTATTAGAAGTCTTTTTTTCTTTTACTTCATCATCTTTAAGTTGAAGTTTAGCTTTGTATTTTCTAAAGCTTTTAAGTTCAGTAATCTGTTTCTTAGTTGGAGTATTATAAGTCCAACCTCTTTCTTCTGGGACTACAATACCTTTATGACCTAGTTTAGCTTCTGGATATAGCATAGGTGTTTCAAGACCTTCTACTGTTCTCCATACATACCAGAAATCAGCTAGGTAGTGTTTCATCATTTTACGGATGGCAGCACCATGTCTATGAGAAGGTTGAACATCTTTCCATGCCATTTCGTGCATTCCCTTTTTATTTGTTAACCTTGTTTTGGTTATTTTATTTGATACTGATAAATCTCTTTTGCAATTCACATAGACTTCAGCATATGGTGAAGGATTTTCAGTTCCAGTACTTTTAATAATTGAACCTGCAGTAGCAAATAGTCTAGTTCTAAGGTTTTGATTACCACCACCAGCTTCACCTTTATTGTATCTCTCATCACTTGATTTATCATAACCTACGTAAGCCCACATAGAGCTTGCGTAACGAGCTTTCTCAATATCAACATATGATAAGATATATGCAACTGTTATAGCCCCTATACCTCTTACAGAGAGTGCAGCATCAATGATAGGTAACTTCATATCTTTAAGATGCTTAGTAATACGTCTATCGTGTATATCCATTTGCTTCTTCAAACTTTTGGCTTGTTCGGCAAGGAATTCTGCTATTATAGGATCAAGACAATCAACATTTCTTTTCATAGCCAATATCCTATTCTCACAACCATTTTTGGTTTTTAATAGATGTTCACGTCCATCGATAAGAGTTTTAAGCTTATCAAACTTTTCTTCTCTTTCTCGATAAATGCCATGATGTTTCATATGATCCACAGGATCAAGAAGTTCATGATTGTCTTCGGTATATCGACCACCCTCAGTTTTAGGTGTTGGTCTGTGTACATCCATTAATCCATCTGGATTAATTGCTTTCTTGTTGATTGTCTTCTTGTTTTTCATAATTGTTATTTAAACTTTATTCAGTTGGTTATCTTAGTTGGTGTGATTCACTTCCTTATTTTACTTATATTTCTCAAATTGATTCATTTCAGATTAATAGTTATCTTTTTCCAGATGATTCACTTCCTTACAATGGTTATCTTTTTTGGTTTGATTCACTTCGCATGTATAGTTATCTTGAACTTCTTGATTCACTTTCCCTTTGTAGTTATCTTTAGTAATCTGATTAATATTAATTAGGATGTCTATTAACTAACATCTTCTCTTCTTTCCTCAATATATGAAAGCCCATGCTGAGTACTTGGGAAGGTTTTTTCTTAAGTTGTTTAAGTATAGTATTTTTATGATTGGTAATTCTGAATAATCCTTCAATTAGTTTAGCATTTGATGTATAAGATTCTTTAAAATAATCTGCAGATACTGTAACAATACTATTCATATGTATGTATTTCATGGTGATGATAATCATGACATTCATGATTATGATTTACTAATCTGTGTTTAATTGTAAATATTATTTAAATTCAAAAACTTCTGCTTCACTCTTACGTCTAACCCTAGAAATTATTTGTTCATCCTTAAAAAGTGTAAAGATTATTTTTCTAGATGAATTATTAAATGCTTCAATAAACCCTCTTTTTTGTTCATTAAAACCTTTCACAGTATTTGATATAATCGGTTGATTAACTACTTCATCTTCATGACCATATGCGTATGCCATGCAAGAGATTTCTCTTTTTAGTATAGTATCACGCATTATCTTTATCTTTAGCTAATAATTTGCTGATTAAAATTTCCTTATCTTTTTTCAAGCTCTTAATTTTTTTCAACATGTTAACTCTTTCTTGCTTTTGCTGCTCACCAAAAAGCTCTTTCTTAATCATATTCTTTTCACCATTGGTTAGTTTAGTGTTCATAATGTCAACCATAACACGACCCAACTCTTTTCTTACCTCTTCTAATTCGTAAGCAAGTTCATCTTTTTCGGATTCCAACATACCTATCTCACCTTTAAGTTGCTTAATGTAGGCATCAGCAATTCTTAATTTTTGTTTGTTGGGTATCTCTTGATTATATGTTGCCATAATTGTCTTATAGTTTTTTATTAATCCATTTAAAAATATCTTTACCAAATATTGCTGTCATGACATCTTCATAGATATAGTGTTCCATATCTTTAGGAAAATTACCATTATCAATATCCTTGATGGTATCTTTTGCCAGTGCAATTACATTGTGAAATCAGGATTTGTCACTGGTTCAGGAATGTCTTTTATCTCAATGAACGTTGGCTTAACAATTTTGAACCTAATAGTTTCAGGACTACCTTGATCCATACCACCTCTTCCATTAGTAGGATTCATGTATTCAACGATATATGTCTTACCATTATGTGATATTAATGGTGAAAACTGAATATCTAAAAACAATTTCTTGGCTATATTAAAGTGTTTGCCTCTCTCTTCATCACCCCAAGTATGGATATCAATAGTAGAACCATATTTATTACCCATGTATTTTTCTATATAGTCAAATAATTCTTTCATAAAATATTTATTTCTTTCAATTATTAATACGAAAAAACCTACTGCATTGTTGCAGTGGGTTCAAATATTAATTAGAATCAGGAAATCTATTCTCTAAAATTTTCTTTAGTCTATCAACATCATCGTTGTTTGCTTCAACATCTCTCTCATATTGTAACAAATCGTCTAACTCCCCTCCTTGTACGAATTCCATTACCTTCTGATCTCTTTCTCTGACCAATTTTGCAACTTGCCTTTCTCCTAACTCGATGTTTCGCTTCAAATCCGACTCCGCATCCACCAAAAGCCACTGAATTTCTTGTGATTCTTTTTCTTCTGTTGATTGATTCATCAACTCCTTTGCTGTTAACATTTTCTCTTCCATTTTTATTATTGTTTAAATTTAACTCTTTATTATGTCTACTGACACAATCATATAATGTATTCGGGTGTTTTATTTTTTTAATAAGATCACTATATTTTGGTTCATGTATACTTAAAGCAGAATAACCTTGATTTTCAACAGTAGTATACCAAGAAAACCACTTATAAGTACCGTTATTGGGAGTATCCATAAGTAGTTTTTTATAACCAAATCTTGATAGGTAATTGATTAATTCATTGGTAATGGATTCATATTCAATATATCCATGTATAGGTATTTGCATCTGAGAACGTTTTAATATCTCGATATCACCGCATGGATTGTTACTACGTATATTTAAAGATTTAGTTGTTGATGATGAATAATTAATATCTGATGTAGAATTTTGGTCACCATCGTATGTTTCAATAGCTATTTTATGTCTTTTCGCAAGTGGATCATTAAAAATATTAAAACTCGAATAATATGATCTTAATGTTGGCATTATTGAACTAAGGTTCATTTTAGGCATACTAGTAGCACATGATACAGTCCAAACATTAACATGATTCCAACATATGGCAATGAAATTATCATTTCTAATGTTTCCACCTAAATTAGGATTACATTCTAAATCATATTCATTTTTTAAAAAATATGCTATTGCCCATGCAACGCCACTATCTTTAATATCAATTGCACCTTTATCTGGTAATCTAAATGCCATAATTATTATTTAAAGTTCATCTATTTAATATTTTTTTCATTTTAACATATACTTCCTTAGTAAACTCACACTTTGGAAGAGTATCGATCATTTCTAACATGATAGTAGTATCTTTATCTATTTCAGCCTGATCTAATATTGGTCTGAACTCTTTTTCAAGTTCTAATAACAACACTTGTCTTTGACTGGTAAGATGAAAATACTCTATCAAGTTATTCTTGGCATTCTCGCTTAAGAACATAATTACAAGTCAGTTAGTCTAGCTTCCAGTATCTTAGCGTAGTCTACTAATGAGCGATCATCGGCAGAAGCATTATGTGCTTGCATTCTAATTTCTAGTTCATCTTCTTTAATCTTAACTATAAGATCATTAATATAGTCTTGACTAATAGATTCATAGTCATCTTCAAAATATGCCTGATCTACAATCTCAAACTTTTTACCTTCGGTAACACTTGCTTTAGCATATGGGAAATACTCACATACTCTAATCTTTGAGTTGTCATATTCAGGCACTGCCACAACATTCATTGGGTCAACAAGACACAACAACACAGGTGCTGAATCTTTATCATTAGTTCTGTGCCATCCTCTAAATTCCTCAACATATTTAGTTGAACCAACATGTAGACCATCAGAGCATTCAATTTTTGGATCACCATTACATTCAGGTCTTTCCTTAGTAACAGGAGTACCTAATCTAATCTCCATAGTATGACTATAGTGGTCGGTATATAAAGATTTATTCTGATCTTCTATTTGATCGAGTTTAGCTTGAAGTTCATGTAATTTACCTACTAACTCAATGTCTAAATCATCCTCGTTCTGCCATCTACTGAAACTGCTTGCGGTGGTTACCTTATAACCTTGAAAGACTCTATCTTCATGTTCAACTTCTTCTTCCATTTCCTCATAGATTTCATCTGGCTCGTAACCATATTCATCGCAATACTCGTCAAAACTATCACAACCTTCTAAGTCATAGTCACCTGTTGGTTCTTCCCATGTTTCAGTTTCGGTATATGTTTCAGTCTCATATAGTTTATATACTACATAATTAGTAGGAGACTGTTTTCTTTTAAACTTGATTCTCATGTAACTCTCAGAAATAAATTCAGCAAGATCGTGATCAATCTTCTCTTTATAATCTACGGTCTTGTAAACTACTAGGTAACCTTTATTGGTTAATGAGAAGTCATGAGTGTTGATGAATTTAAACAAGTCTTGCCTAACTCTCTTATCGGGATTAGCCATAAGACGTTTCCAGAAGTTTACTATCGAGTCAGTCGGGAAACCTTTGTTAATATATTCTTCTACTGTTTTAATAAGATCGTCAGGGACTGGTGTATCGAATCCAGCCAAAGTGGTAACATCACTATCGGGATCATACTCAAAGTCTTCAAGCACAGTCATTTTAGCTTTTATGTTAAGACCTGCTTTTATTTCAGATACGTTCTGATCTGATGGGTCTTTCATTGCCTTTAATACTATGGCAAAGAAATTATCAGCATCATCTTGTGTATTAAAACTTTTAGAATATGTTTCAGAGTTAATCATTACATTAACTCTAGTACCTCTCATTGTTCCGACTATATTATTCATAACTTCTTAATTATTTATTATCTACTACGTATATTTCACGTGCTAAGTTGCAATATTTTTTAATATAAAACAAGTAGAGGGTTAGGACATCACCCCTAACCCTTTTTTCTACTTCTCAATTATCATGTCTAACATGAATAATAACTCTTTATGTGTTTCGTTATTAATATCTAGATTATATGGTAATTGTATCCAATCCAATCTCTTAGATGATTTTTCAGTTGCCGATATTAAAAGTTTTACATCATCTGCAATCGGAGTGTTTTTAATGTCAACCTGATTACTGATTTTGGTATTTAGCTTATGTTCCAACAAGTCAGCACTAATATTTTGATGTAAATATTTATCAATATTATTCATATAGTTATTGATATTTTTCACAGCCTTATAAATATCAATATCAACATGTTGCATCACATTAACATTTTTAAGGACATCGTTAATTTTATTACGATAAATGTCATTCACTAAATCTATATGACGTGATTGCAATATATCATCCAATTTTCTATATACAAAAGTTTGGTAAAAATAATCAACGTGCATCGCTTTCCTACCTAGCATTTTCATATACTTTTCATTTGCTCTAGATATACCAACAATTAAAATACCACTATCGTGTAAATTCAAGTGATCAGAATTTCTAATATGACTTTGACATGAAAATGCATTCATAACACTACTACAATGCTCTAACGAATGACTATCACTTAAAAAACCATAATAAATACGACCTCTAAAATTGACCAGTCTCTCAAAGTTATGTCTTTGACTTGCTGATGTCCACGAATTATTATATGATTTTAAAGGAATACCTTCTTTAAGAACACTCTTATTAATTCTTTTTTCTTTACGAAAATCAATAAAATCCTGACTTACTTCAACATCTGCATATCGATTTGTTGCTTTCTTACCCACTAATTCATGGAAATCGGCTAATAATTCATTTACTAATCTAGTTGCTTTTCTTTTATTTAAAACATATTCATATGTTTTTGGATCATCATAATGGGCATAAATACCACTTCCTTTTCTCACAATAACACCTAACTTAACTTTTAAGTTAAACAACATCTCTTCGGTAATGAAATATGGTGTTATGATATAAAACCTATCATTATTGGAGATGTGCTTTAAATAGCTTTGTTTAATAACGCTACGATCAAACTCTTTGTCATTATAGTAGATATCTTCATGACTGTCCATTGTAGAATATTTCATATCCCAAGCATTACTTCTGCTATATCTACTTCTAGGTGGTTTCTTACCATAGAGATGCACATTATACATGCTATCAAACATATTATCTGCATTTGGTATACTAAACTGACTATATTTAAATTTAGGTAAAGTAATATCACTTACTTTAATCACACTACCTAAATATATTTCATCATCATCAGATATTCTTAAGGTACTCATGTTTGATATTGCAAAATAGTACTCTTCTAAAGTTTCAACATTTTCATGTTGCTTTGCCAACATTTCCTTAAGTTCACTAAGAGCAGCATCAATTTTATTTTTGATGATCTTAATGTTTTGATTTGTATATTTTAATGATTCACGTGATGGTGTTACACCAGTTCCTTCCAATTCACCAATTTCTAATCGAATGGCAATTGGTATTGAGTAATCATTTGGACTAAAACCAATGGTCTCATAGTTAAGTGGATATGCTACTCTACCATAACACACATGTATTTTATTTTCAAAGTCATCACCTCTATACATGAAGTTTTTACCTCTGACGATTTTATAATCATTAGTAACATAATCATTAGAGAATCCTTCAAAAATTATATTTTCAAAGTAATAAAGTTGACGTAATGTTTTTCTTTCAAATTCGTATAGATCAGATTCTTTTACTGGTATTTTTACTTCTGTACCAAATCCTTCTTCTGTTCCTTCCAAACTTAATAATTCATTGGCAGGTTTAGTATTATCTTCGAAGATATCATATACATATTTCACGTTTTTAGTCGTGATTTTGCTTGAACTGTCAAGTCTTTCTAAGAAATAGTCAACATCAGCTTCAAACTCACTAACCTTCTCTTTTAAGACAATTATATCTTGATCGATAGTATCTTTTTCTGCAACAGGGATGTTGGTTTCTCTCTCAGCCTCTAATGCCTTGATTTTCTTATTTGTCAGATTCAAATCATCATATGCCGTTTCAATGGACTTTCTACAGAAACTAATTTCATTCTCTTTAGAAGAAACAGTTATTACATAGAAACTTTCAGCATATGCTAGTGGAGTTTTACCTCCTAATCCGAAACCACCAATTTGATTATTAGAAGATCGTTTTGTTGACTTAAAATATGTACCATAGATGTTGATTACTCTATCTGGTGACATACCCATTCCTTTATCAATAAAAGACATGTGATGACCACTAAGGTCTTTACCTAGTCTCACTATTACTGGTACTTTTTTGGAGTCCACTTCTGCTTCAACGTGTGAATCGAAACAATTTGAAGTGATTTCACGAATAACAGTTCCTACTGGGTCTGAATATAACCCACCAGTAAACATTTGGAATATCATCGCTTGAGAATCACCATCAAGCTTCATGGCACTTACTC
>Ga0306906_1000860_pt1 | contig 10524 bp, 9 predicted proteins | sample AntRauTorcE11897_FD_190405 | JGI IMG/M metagenome (GOLD analysis project Ga0306906, IMG submission 190405) | Saline lake microbial communities from Rauer Islands, Antarctica - Metagenome Torckler E11 #897 (v2) (version 2) | ecosystem: Environmental > Aquatic > Non-marine Saline and Alkaline >...
TACCAATGTGTTGAAGCCAGTATCTTCGTTAGCGGTGCTGTCTATTCCAGAAACAGCAGTTGGTCCGTCAGCTTTGAGTGTCCAGTCGTCCTGTTCTGCCTCGCCGCCATTGTCAGTTACAACTCGTTTGATTAGTTCAAGTGTGCCTTGGTCATCGTCGTTGGTGACTTCACAAGTTATGTTTTGACCTTCGTCGAGCTCAATAGTAATTGAGCGGATACTAGTATTTACAACCGCTCCACTACAGTCCCAGTTTCCTTCGGTATAGCCAGCGAAATCAACTTCGCTCAGAGTGTATTCGGTGTTTGATTCGACGGTTGGCGTTGCGGTGTAGCTGGTGGTGTCGTCTGTGATCGAGCCGCTACCGAATGATAGCCCGCTGCCGTTTAGTTCGATTTCGAAGTCAGTAATTATTGTGTCGCCGCCGTTGTCGTTGATAACGTGCTTCTTGACAGTCAATGTCGGCGCAATATCATCATTGGTAATGGTACAGGTCAGAGAGTCGCCTTCATTGAGCACTAGAGTATTGCCTTCACCAAGCTGGTAATCTCCACAATCCCAGTCTCCAGCGGTGTAACCGACAGGGCCATCTTCACTCAGAGTGTAAGTGACATTCGCAAAGACTGCTTGGTCGTCGAAGCCATCGGATCCTTCGACTACAACAGCGTCATTGTTACCGCTAGGTGTGGCAGTTAGTGTCCAAGCTGTATCTACGGCATCGCCGCCATTGTCGTTAGTCACGATCTTGTCGAGAGTTAGTGTAGGAGCAACATCATCGTTGGCGATGGTGCAAGTGACATCTTGACCTTCATCGAGGTTAACAACTGTGGAGAGGCCGTCAGGAGTGCCACAATCCCAGTCACCTTCGGTGTAGCCAGCAAGATCAATTTCACTTAGCGTGTATTCGGTGTTGGCGAGCACAGTCGGTGTCGCAGTGTAGGTGGTTGTGTCGCCAGTAGTCGTGCCAGTATCGAAGCTTAAATCATTATCATTAACTGTAAGGTCAAAGTTGAAAACAACGGCGTCGCCACCGTCATCGTTTATGACCTTCTTAATTACTGTAAGGGTTGGTGTTATGTCGTCATTGGTGATGGTACAGTTAACACTTTGACCAAGATCAAGCGTTACGGGGTGGGGAACTGTCTGGTCTGTATCCATGTCCGTACAGACTACATTTCCAACTTGAGAATAACCCTGCATAGGATCTTCAGAGACTGTGTATTCGACACCAGCTTCTGCACCTTCATATGGACCGAAGGCTATGCTTTCAGGTAAAACATCACCACCAGCCCTGAATTCAACAGATTCATTGTTCACATAGAGTGAGAAATCTGAAGCGAATACAGCGCCACCGTCATTATTTATTGCAACCTTAGTAACTCTCAAGCCTGGAGCATCATCATCGTTGGTGATGGTGCAGGTAGTAGTTTCGTTTAGTGACACTACGAGTTGTTGGCAGTTATCGCTGTAGCTTGTAGAGTAGCCATTCATGTCGGCTTCAAGTTCAGTAACGGAATATGTACCTATTGGAACCTGAGTAATAGTTTTCGAGCCGTCTGGTGAAGTAGTTTCATCAAAATTGTAGCTGCCTGTTACGTCGACACTCGAATCTAGCGTGGTTGAAGACGTGAGGTCAAAGCTGAAGTCTGCATATGTGAGTTCACCACCATTGTCATTTACTACATCTTTTACGACTGTAATTGTACCGAGTGGCTGATTGCCAAATCGCATGTCGACAGATTCACCAGACAAGTTGATGGTGGTGGTGCGACAATTGGAGCTAACGGGCTCTGTGCGAGTCCAGCCGTCTTGCTGGGTTTCACAAACTTGGTATAAGCCGGGGGACAGGTCGTTAAATGTGAATGCTTCATCGGCAGTTGTTGTAGTTTCGAGTGGTTCTTCAAGGAATAGTCCATCATCATTTTTGTCCAGTATTAGGGTAAATTCCCATCCGTTCAGCTTAGGTTCAGTCTCGCTGTCCCACTGGCCGTTACCGTTGAGGTCAGAGTATTTGAAGCCGCTAATCTCACCATTTTCAAAGTTGCCAAAGTCGTTGTTATCGGTGCTATCTTCGCCGGCTGCGAGAATGATGGGGTCTGGGCTGAAGATTTGTGTCCAGCCGTTCTGAAGGACTTCCCATACGTCGTATGTGCCTGGCTGTAGTCCAGTGAACTCGTAGTAGCCATTTGCGTCAGTGGTTTGACTCTTTTCAGTTTCTTCACCTTCATCTAGTTCACCATCTCCGTCCAAGTCGATGAAGATGTTCCATCCTGCAAGAGGGGTTGCATCCGTGCCGTCAGTATTAACTTCGTACTTGGTTCCGCTAATGCTACCGAGTAGCAGATTGGTAAACGTACATTCGACATCGTCGCCGTAGACAAGTGTTACTGTTACATCGCTCTCACCAGATTCAGCAGTTGTGCCGTTTGTGCAGCTAATGCCGTTTGCTAGCCAGTTGCCGTCTGTTGGCAAGACTTCGCTAATGTTGTAAGTACCAGGAGTAACGTAATCGGTTTCTGGGCCGTCTACTGTTTCTGAATCGCCGTCGCTTAGATTGAATGTAGTATTGTCAGTAAGCTGATTGCTCGTTACCGTAAATGCAAAGTCAACATTTGTTGCAGGGTTCGTAACCTTATTGACTGTTAGTTGTGGTAGTTGACTGTTAGTTAGTGTACAACTAGCGGTCTGACCGGCAGTGACAACAACATTTTGACAATCATCATCATTTATATCCCAACCAGCTTTGAAAGATTCACTGACATTGTAGGTGCCAGGTGCGACATTAAAGGTAACGGTTTCATCATGGCTAATAGTGTCGTTGGAGTTGCCACGGATTGCGCCATCATCGGTCGTTGCTTGTATGTCAAATTCAGTGTTGTCGCTATCTGGGTTGGTTTGCTTGGTGACTTTTAGTTGTCCATCTTGTGTATTTGTGAACGTACAGGTTACATTTTCGCCTGCTTGGAGATTAACTGTGGCGGTACGAGTATCCAGAGATTCGTCGTCGTTATTTCCGTCACAGATCAGACCTGTTAGCTCCCAGCCGTCGACAGGTAGCTCGGTGTAAGTGTAAGTTCCAGGAGTTAGGTCGTTAAATAGTTTAGTATTGCTTAGCGTATTGTCATCATCGTCGTCAAGCGTGAAGTCGGCAATTTGATCGTTATCAGTATCGAAACCGAAATTTTGGCCACTGTCTGGTTCAGTGTCCTTTATGATGGTGATAGAACTACTGGCAACATTTGTGATAACACAAACTATATCCTGACCGTCAACTGTGGTTGGAACCACGAGCGATGTGCCCGTGCCGCTCGCGATGATATTACCGGTGCCATTTAGATCTTTACATTCAATTGCAGTGTCATAAGTATCAAGAGTCGTGTCAGTGCCGGCTGTTTCGCCAACAGTTACGCTGTCATTGTTGCCTGCATCGACCACTACCTCACCTGTGCTGTCTTCGTCACCAACGTTGACTGCCTCTACTACATCGGCTACAACTAGATTAAACAATCCGGTATCGTTTGATGGCTCAAGATTCTTTACTACTTCGATTTTCGCGGAACGGTCTTGGATTATTACACAGTCAGAAGGGTCAGAATTTGGTTGTTGCGATGGGTAGGAGCAAACGTCAACGAGCTCAGCATCTCCGTTATTTATATCTGAAAGTATAATTTCACAACTTGCGACAGTGTCCTGCGGAGCGGCGTCACCAGCTGCGAATGGGTCTGTATCTTCTTGAGTGACTACACAGATAGTTGTATACGGACCACTGAGTGCGGTCGCGGGCTGTGTACAGCGATCCACCTTATCATCTCCACAAGAGTATATGACTGGTGAGTCTGTAATTTGAGTTGCGGGAGTGCCCTCGGTGATAACACAGACTGAATAGTTGACATTGCCGTCACCGTCAGTATCAAACAATGCACAGGCGTCCATTGTGTTGTTGCCTGAGGTTCCGAGGTCGTCCCAATTCCAAGTCACATCAATAGATGTTGGTTCGTTTTGATAATCAACACACAGTTGTGTTAAATCTTTCTGATTTGGTTCATCATTTACCCCTGCAGTATCAACAACACAATTTGGTGCAGCATAGGCAACGTTACCTTGTGTCAAATTAAAAACAGGCCCCAGAGGGACCAGTACTTGCCAGACAATTAATATAGTCGCAGCGAATATATTTCGCCACTGCTCGTGCTTACGAGAGTTCAAACGTTGGAACATACCACTACTCCATTTCTCTAGATTATGCATATATTATTGTTGAGTTTAGACTAATTGTCAATTTTCGACGATAAAATTACAGCAACATATAGCTGGTATAATTGATGTATAACAAGTTCATAATATTCAAGGAGGCAAGTCATGAACATGCTCAAAAAACTAATTAAACCAGTTCACGCTCATTGTGATTTAATGTGTGGAGTTTATGATCCAGAGCAAGCACAAATCGAAGCGGAGTCGGTTTACGCAATCGCGACTAAATATCAAGACAGTGATGACGATGTATTTAAACAGCGCTGTATCATCCTTAAAGAGCAGCGTGCACAACTGGTCAAAGAACATTTGTGGGTGTTATGGACTGACTATTTCAAGCCAGAGCATCTTCAACTCCATGACAACCTGCACGACTTGTTTTGGCGTGCGACCAAACAAGCTGGTGAATGCAAAAAATCGATGGACCCTGCAGAGGGCCAAAAACTACTTGATCTAATCGACGAGATCAACGATGTTTTTCAAAAAACTCGCTAAGCTACTAATTATTCGACGAGTGGAAGGTCATAGCATGGAGCCGACGCTTACCCCCGGGCAAATTGTGATCGCCAGCACTCTTAAGCCTGCTCGAGTTGGCGAAGTAGTAGTGGCGCAATTAGTCAGTGGTAGAGAAGTTATAAAACGGCTTCAACCGTCTGTAAGAGACGGACAAAAATTTAGCTTAGTTGGCGACAATCAGCAACACTCTTCTAACTATTCAACAAAAGAGATAGCTGATATCTACGGTGGTATTGTATGGCCAATAATGAATCGCTAGGTATTGACCCAAATCGATCAGGCGAAACTAGACCCAGGCAATATCTAGCACTGGGTTTGGTAGCTATGTCTATAAGTGTGGCTGGATCGTTTGCTGACCAGACTGGCCTAGAGCAGTCAGTGAGCGCAATCCCTCCACATTGTGTAAGCGATGTAGAACATCTGTTGGCTGAGCGAGGGCAATCCCAGACTGCAATCACAGCGGATAAACAGCTAGAAGACAGCCGCTCTGCTGATCCGACTGCTATCGATAGAGTTATGAGCAAAGGCATTATGAATCAGCTTGTAGAGCTAGGCCCTAAAGTCCCAGAGTTTTTTAGTCTGGAACAGCAGCAGCAATTGACGCTGGATAGCAGTGGTTTGACGGTAAATTTCTTTAGTAACGAACACTTGCTGCTAGATAATGAGGTGCTAGATTTAGCCCAAAGAATCCCGTTTGATCACAGTCAGGAGTTCAGCGGAATAATGAGTCAGTATAAGATAGATTGTCATCGCCTTAGTTTTATTGAAGAGCGGGCACATGCGGAATCTGAAATCGATATGAGGGTCATCGTAGACGATTCGCACAACGGCACTGCCGGTTTAGTGTTGCCTAACTTTGGGGGCATCACCCCGCTGCGTAATCCGACACTCTTTTTTATAACAGAAAATCCTGCAGAGATAGAATTCGATATGCTAGCTCACGAACTAGCACATATAACAGAGGTGGTTGACGGCAATCGCTACCTAAGACGGTTTAAAGAAATCGAAAACTGGGCAAACGAAGTCGAAGAAGTAGCAGCCAACCAGGACATCGCACCAGGGTCTATGTTTAAATAAACCTAGAATAGAAACTTATTTCATCTATAATATTAGTTAATGGCGCGTGGCCAAATGGTAAGGCATCGGTTTCTGGTACCGAGGACTGTAGGTTCGAGTCCTACCGCGCCAGCCAAGCATAGGCATTTTGGAAACAAGATGTTTTTGTTTTGCTAAAGTACTTACATGGAAAACTATGAAACATTTGACGATTACCTAGATGCACAATCGCAGCAGCATCAAAAAATAATACGCGAAATTAGAGAACTCGTATCAGAAACATCACCTAACTTAGAGGAGTCGGTAAAATGGGGTAACGCTTGCTGGGTGAACGGCAAATTGCCTGTGATGTTCGTCCATTGCAAAGAAGATTACGTACAGTTCGGATTTTATGGTGGGGCTATGTTAGACGATCCTAAAAAGCTTCTACGCGGAAAAGGAGATTTCGTTAGACACATCCCTATTGAGACAGTAGATGATATTAATATGGACATGTTCGAGCTGCTAATAAAACAAGCCTCGACATTAGACTACAAATCCTGAGCTAAATCTTCCTTAGCTAGTACTTAGTTGTTGTTGCGAACTACGTTGACTAGGGGCTGCCAAGCATAAACACTTGCCATGTATGATGGTATGATAAAAGAAGTAAACACATTAATAGGGGGAACATGGAAGACTTAAGAAATCTAAATAAAAAGACAATTGCCGCATTGGCGGCTCTTTCAGTAATTATCCTTATTGGTGGATTTTGGGCTGGCTATGACTATAAAGCTAGCGAGATAAGAAGTGCTTTTGACGAGGCTTTCTCTTCATCTGAAGACGACTCACAAGAATCGGAGTCGGAAAGCGAAGATAAAGCAATTGATGACTTTAAAGTGGTGGAGTACGAGATTGGAGAAGAAGTTACTTATGCCACTCAAACAATGAAAGTGAACTCAGTCGAAACAAGGACTAGTATAAGTTCTGAGTACAGTTCACCTTTAATTGCTAGTGAAGGAGCGAAATTTATAGTGGTGAATCATACTGTGACAAACACAACTGACTCTCCTTTTATGTATGAAAGCTTTGGCTTAATAGACAATAAAGACAGACAATACACCGCCACTGATGCTATTGGCAATATCGATAACTACTTGGATGTAAGAGATCTTGCGCCAGGCATCAAAGAAACTGGTGTTGTCGTATTTGAGGTCCCTGATGATTCTGAGACATTCCTATTCGGTGGTGTAAAAGGGCAAACTTCAGAAATTCACGCTGTGAATATATCGTCAAACTAAAAATTCGATAGTTCTAAAACTTTTGCATCGGTTGAATATTCTTTTGAATAATTTCGAAGTGCGTCGAATAGGGGCAGCCAAGAATAAACATTTAAGTCTTTGATACAATAATTCTGTAATGTATTTTGAATTTGTTAAGTCTCAATTCTATTTCTCAATAATCCTAATAAATGCTGTGACTATTTTCGGACTTGGCTTAATTGGATTAGACCCGATCAGGTCTGAGTTAGTATATTTGCTGTTAATCAGCACAATGGTTATTGCACTATATTGGCTTACCCTTAGTACGACAAGATGGATAATTGCGACTCAAAAAGGGGTACTCACTCGACAGCTACTACCTCCAGCATTAATGGCGTACTCAATAAGGGATAAAAGAATCATGAAAATATATAAGTTCAGAAAAAGTACATATCGCTGGGATTTCTTCGTTTTTATAACTACATCATTACTGACAATTTTCTTCGTTAATCTGATTACGATTTCGATAGTTCAGTAGCCCAGCATCTTGAGTCGCAATTGTTGCGAAGTGCGTTGAATAGAGGTTTTACTCAGCCTTGTTCAGGGTCGTTGATGACACTAAACGTAGCATCAGTCTGATCATCGCTGTCACTTGAAAAGTTCACAGATAGAACTAAATCTTCAGCTTGATTGGTATAAGTAACGTTATAAATACCATCTGATTGGACCTGACTAGTCTCTTCCCATCTGTCATCTTGGCTATAAGTTTCTACAAAGGAATCGAAATTAGCCTGCGGTTGACCCTCTAGTTCGAAGCTTACGTTCCAACTACGCCGCTCACCAATCTTTGTCCTCGAACTGCTTTGTATAGTATAAGGCTCGATCAGAGTAACTTGACTTGGAAAATCGTCCGGTAATTGTTTGGTGTCGCCACCGTTGAGCTCGAACTCACTTTCGCCGTCCTGACTCCTGACCTCAAATGAACCGTCTTCCTGAGAAATATCGACGTTATCTGTAACTTTATCGACTGTTTCTTTAAACAACCAACTAAAAACTGCCACTGCAAGCAGGCCGAGAAAAATAACAACACCCACAATAATCAGGATGATCTTTAACGTTCCATTGTTGCCGTTACTGTTTCCACTATTATTCTTTGGTGGAGGAACTGCAACTTGTTCGTTATCGCTTGAAGTTGAGGGCTGTTTTTTGTCGGTCATTATTTGTAAACCTCATAGTCGCCAAGTATGGGTACTCGTTTCATCTCTCCATTAAGAGCTGATAGAAGACCCATTAGCCAGAGTACGAATAGTCCGAGACCTAGCACTATTGAGGCTAGCCAACCTAAAATTGGAATAAAGGCCAATACCAAACTCAGTGGCCAATAAACTACTGCAGCTATTAGCAGTACTAGGCCTTGATTGACGTGGAATTTAACATAAGGATTGGTCTTAGTTTTGTCGTCTACTAATGGCACAATAATTAAGATTCCGATGTAGGCTAAGATAGCATTATTTTTGCCATCCTCGATCTGCTGTTTGCTAACTGTGTTAGGTTTTTGTGTGTTTGACGTTTGTGATGAAACTTCTTCATCTTCCATAAATTTGCCCCTCTTAAAGCTTAATATTTAATTTCATTATACACTCCACCAACCCTGACATTCAAAATTGCAGAGTTTGTCTTATTAATTTACATACATAATCAGGCTACTTACGGTACAGCTACATACTCAAACCCGCCACAGAGCATAATCATTTGATAAACAGTTATTTGATGCGATGTAGCCAAGCGGTAAGGCACTGGGTTTTGGTCTCAGGATGCGTAGGTTCGAGTCCTACCGCCCCAGCCAAGCATAAGCATTATAGGGTTTAACTTTCTTTGCTAAAATACATATATGGAAAACTACGAAACATTTGACGATTACCTAGATGCACAATCGCAGCAGCATCAAAAAATAATACTCGAAATTAGAGAACTCGTATCAAAAACATCTCCTGATTTAGAAGAGTCAGTAAAGTGGGGCAACGCTTGTTGGGTGAATGGCAAATTACCTGAAATGTTTGTTCACTGCAAAGAAGATTACGTACAGTTTGGATTTTATGGTGGGGCTATGCTAGACGATCCTAAAAAGCTTCTACGCGGAAAAGGTGATTTCGTTAGACACATACCGATTGAGACAGTAGATGAAATTGATATGGACAAGTTCGAGACGCTAATAAAACAAGCCTCGACATTAGAATACAAATCCTGAGCTAAATCTTCCCTAGCTAGTACTTAGTTGTTGTTGCGAAGTACGTTGACTAGGGGCAGCCAAGCATAAGCATTATAGAAATACTACTACACAATATGCAATAATGTATTAATGAAGCTACAGACTTTCGATAACCGTGAAGAACTATATAACGCCGGGCTCCATAACAGCTGGCAAAAAGGTATAGGCAAAGCCAAGGACGGTTCCGGCAATATGTCTATTGTTCTTTCTGGCGGCTACGTGGATGATCGGGATTTTGGAAGCACAATTATATATACCGGCGAAGGTGGCAGAGACCCAAGTACCGGCAAGCAAGTAGCTGACCAAACTATTACTGGCGGCAATAAAGACCTTATAAAAGCATTTGAATCTAACAGACAAGTCTATGTTACTCGTGGCTATAAGCACAAGAGCGAGTACTCACCCTCAAACGGCTACGAGCTAGCAGGTGAATATATAATCTCTGATCACTGGATTGAAGAAGGTGAAGATGGCTTCGATATTGTCAGGTTTAAGCTACTTAGCGATCTTTCGCCGACGGACCCCGAAGAACCTGCCGCGGGCGGTGGTAACCGACGTATTCGATATACTGCAACACGAATCGTTCGAGAAACTAAAATAGCACTTGAAGTGAAGGAAATACATGACTACGAATGTCAGATCTGTGGTAACACAATCGAGCTACCTACTGGCGGGCGATATGCTGAAGGAGCACACATTAAGCCACTTGGTAGACCACATAATGGCCCAGACACACTCGAAAACCTACTCTGTCTTTGTCCTAACCATCACTTAATGTTTGATAAGTATTGCTATTCGATTAACCCAGAGACCTTGAAGGCTGACGGAATCGTTGGCGCACTATCGACAAGCGATAGTCATAAAATCGACAAAAGTTTCCTGGAATATCACTGGCATAATTATCTCAAACACAAAGCAAGTTCCTCAGAATAATCATCGCACTGATCGTTGCGAAGTGCGTCGACTAGGGGCAGCCACGATAGTTGATTTAAAGTACAGTAAGCAGTCACTCTTCTGGACTTTTTAATGTTACACAGTAGATATAATCTATGACCTAACTTAAGAAGAAACTACAAAGTTGCCTTCCATACCCAGTGCACGGTGATTCCCTACACTGCAGTAAAATTTATAGGTCTTTCCAGCTGCGCTTTGGGGAACAGTAAAGGTTATTGAGTCTGACTGACCGCCGTTAAT